>OFES01000010.1_pt1 | contig 156085 bp, 172 predicted proteins | sample 1521151 | NCBI WGS metagenome assembly OFES01 (sample SAMN04272335, study PRJEB24112) | coral metagenome | biome: Coral reef; feature: Shallow seawater; material: Coral tissue | host: Coral | place: China: South China Sea | collected 2014
CCTGTTGATTATCGTGTTCTACAGTAGAAGCCTCAACAATCATGCCATCACGACGCTGAGAAGAAGAGAGGGTATGTTAAGTTATTCCAATAATGAGCGATAGCAGGTAGGGTCAGTAGCAGGAACCAGGCGTTTCCAAGGGCGAATTTCCTGCGCCCGAACAGCTCGAAAGTGACACAATAGATTCAATAAGAAGCAGGGCGTTCGCAGGGCTGTGCTATCCGTCCACCGTACGATGATAACCGGAATGCGGGAGTCATTGGCCTCTTTTGAGCAGACAGTGCCTAAATACCATTCCTGAATCAATTCTTCAGGGCACCTCTATTTATATTTATTCCGCGATTCAATTGCTTCGTTGAGCGGATAGGAGAGGGTTGCTCATGACAATAAATAGAGGTTCCCTTCAAGAACTTCTAAAAACAGCAAGAATGGAATAGAAAATCACACTGCTTCAATATATACTTGCATATAAAATGATCAGGAGACCAATGAAATCGTCAATCGAAACTGTTAAAGATCACAAAGAGCGCCTGAACAAGGTTGTTCTGTACATTCAGAACAACCTCGATAAATCTTTGTCGGTGAAGAATCTTGCCGCAATCGCTTGCCTTTCCCCCTATCATTTTCACCGTCTTTTTACCGCCTATTACGGTGAAACTCTGAATGATTTCATTCGTCGAGTTCGTTTGGAGCGTGCTGCTTCGTTAATATGTCACTCAAACTTTTCAAATGAGAAAATCACATCGATTGCTTTTGATGTTGGTTATGAAACGCCTGCAGCTTTTTCCAAAGCATTTAGGCAATATTTCGGAAAGGCGCCCAGCGAATTCAGATCAGATAGAGCCCATGTTGTCCGGCAATATCAATTTTATGGTGAGCCAAGTAAAATCAAACACACCGTAACTCCTTGTGCTATAAGTGTTATTCGAGAGCAACATGTTGCTTTTTTGCGAGTGACAGGATCGTACAACAGGGCATCTGAAAGAACCTGGAACATTCTTTTAAACTTCGCGATGTCCAAAGGCATTGACTGCGAGAATAATGCAACACTATTGGGGATACCTCATGATTGTTCCAGTATAACCAAGGAGGACAAACGTCGATATGACTTCTGTATAATTGTAGACCGGGATATCAAGCCTGAAGGAGAAGTAAGTATGCAAATTGTGGAAGGTGGAAGATATGCTTTTTTTCCGCATCAAGGATCATTTCATAATATTTCGTTCACCTACAAGGAAATATTTTTAAACTGGCTTCCCAAAAGCGGTGAAAAACTACGCAATGCACCTTGCCTTGAGGTATTTTCAAAACTTCCAACATTGAATCCATTTCACGAAGATACGGGGATAGAGGTCTGTATTCCTTTGCATAAGAACTGAATAGAAGAATCTTAATGGCACAGGCGAAACAAATATTCAGGATATTGATTTGGATAGTATTTTTAAGTGCCTCTACTTTAGGCCTTCTGAGGATCATACTTCCAAACTGGCTGGACATTGAGACTGCGAAGATAATCAGCTATTTTTATTGGTCAGGCTTACTCTTGGTTGAAATTGTCTTGGCTGTTTTGGTCGTATATTTTTTTGTAAAAAAACCGTCTCGCAGAACTCGACTGGTAACACTATCGATTTGCCACTTTACTGTATTTCTGGTCCTTCCTCTTGCCTTAAATGACTGGACCTATACCGCGATACTCTACCCATGGCCACATACACTTCAGGCATTTGATGATGAAACATCAAAAACAATCTTGTGGCTGAGTCTCTTTGTTGGTTTCGGTATGATTCCATTAATTTCATATATCTGGGGCCGCAAGGCATTTTGTGGCTATATCTGTCCACATGGTGCTTTTATCTCAGAAACATATGGAAGAATCTTCAAGCAACATCCAGAAAGGTTAGTAATATTAAATAAAATCGTACCACCAATATATTTTTCATTAATGACCGTTGCCCTGTTGGTTATACTGATTTTACCTGAAACGTTAACACCTGTAAGGAGTTTTCAAAAAGTCGTATTTCTAATTACTGCTGAATTGCTATATTTTATTGTCTTGGTTCCGCTTGTCGGCGGTCGTTCATACTGTAATTTGATTTGCCCATTAGGTTATGCAATAAAGCAAATTAGCACTTTCAAAACTGTTGATTCACCAAATCAGCAAACAGATCGTTGAACAACCGACCGAAAATCCACTTGGCTTTTTTTATAGTGACTTTCGAGTAAGCGTGCCTTTTAGGCTCCGTCTTCTTGGTTTTCCGGTAAAGCCAAAAGGGATAAAAAATGCGGTTTGCAGTGATGATACTTTACTGCTGTTTCAAGGCTTTGGGTACGATCACCACAGGGATGCCGGAGTCTTTTACCACTCCTGAGCAGACGGAACCGACAAAAAACTGATAGAGGGTTTTGTGGCCGTGCGAGCCAAGAACAATAAGGTCGGCACATTCTTTTTCTGCCTGTTCCAGAATAGCTTCGATGGTATTTCCGTGTATAATCGAGAACGAGGTTTCTATGCCGTCGTTGTTGAGGGTGTCGGCAATATTCTGCAATGTTTTGAAGTTCTTGTCGTGCAGTATCGGAACGTTGTCGCCTTCTTCAGAAGAGTCGGGTTCGCGGTAGTATTTTTCCGGGGGATGATAATGAGGCTCGATCGTCGGATGAAATTCGATACCCTGGTTTTCCTCAGGAAGAACGTGCAGCAGGGAGATTGTTGCCGAAGAGAGTTCGGCAAGTTTCCGTGTGATTACAACCACACTATTTGTCACGCTTGATAAATCGAGAGCGGCAAGTATTTTCATGATCGCTCCTCCCTGAGGCTGTTTGTTCAGGTTCTTTTCCTTTTTCCGGCAGACAAAACCTTTTCTGCCTGCAATTGTTCTGTGGGCTCATTGACGTTTTGCAGGCTTTGGGGGTCCTTTACTGAAAGGTAATGAATGGGGAAATCTTCAAGAAATGACATGAGGGAATTGTTTCCCGCCGCATGCCGCATGATCAGCGGCAACCGGCTTTTCGGCTCATATATCGCGCAGAGGGGTTCCGGTTTTCCCTCCGTGTTTTGGCGGTAGGCCGTCGCGAAGGAAAAGGGGTTTCGTTTGGCCGCAAGCTCGCTCAAAAGAGAGTGGTCCATGAAAGGCAGGTCGCATGCGGCAACGAGCCATGATGCATCAGGAAAAAGCCGTTGTGCGGAAAGCAAACCTCCAAGTGGGCCGATGTCCGGATAGCTGTCAACGATAAGCGGAAATCCGTACTTTCTGTAGGCTGTCTGCTGGCCGGTACGACAGGAAATGTATACCTGCTCACATTGTTTTTCCAGCATCTTCGCTGTGTGAATGAGCTGGTTCTGTGTATGGTAGGTAAGAAGGGCTTTGTCTTTGCCCATCCGGCTGCTTTTACCGCCGGCAAGCACAAGGCCGAGAACCGGTTTTCTGCTGGCTTTGCCAAGGAACCGGTTTATGATGCAGTCGGCAATTTCGTTAATGTCGTCGCGCTGAAACACGGGTACCCCGAATGTTTCGGGGACGGCTGCAGGATCCGGTGCGACCAGAGCAACAACGTTTGTGAGGACTTTTTTTTCGAGCAGGTCAACTATTTTGAGGTCGTTGTCCACGACAACCAGTTTTGGCAGCGGCAACTCTTTCAGCCCTTCGACAACAAGAAAGTCGACGTGGAGCAATGAGGTTTGCATCAAGAGCGGATCCGGAGTTCCGTTGCTTATCAGGGCGTTTTTTTCAGGGTCTGAAACCATTACGGCAGAGGCCCCTGATTGCCTGACAACAAAAGAGTCCTTGCCTTCCCGGTCTATATCGAAACGGTGACACCCGTGCTTATAATATCCGATGGTATATCGCTCGCTCAGCAGCGAGGCTATCCGGGATATCAGCGTGGTTTTTCCTGAGTTTGAGTACCCGCAACATGCGATTTCAAAGGGGTGAAAGGTGAAATCCGGCGCGCTTTCCTGCGGCGGCTCAGGCTTTCGCGCAGTCACGAAACCAGTTTTCCAGGAAAACTATGTCTGGGGCTGGCGAGGCTGGACCTGCTGCTGGATCAAAAGGAAAAGAGCGGCAACAACACCGGGAACCCAGAATAGAAGCGTTAAGAGGCCCACAAGCATAATGGTTCCAACTTCTCTGTCAAGTACGGCCGCCGGCGGGCAGATGACGGCAAGTATCCATTTGCGAATATCTATCATGGTTATTCTCCGGGTTAAGGGTTGATTTTTCCCAAAATTTACTATTTCTCGGATCAACAAGCAACGGTAAATGCGTTATTCTGTATGAAAATAGCTCGCGGGTTTCTCGGCTTTCTTGCAAATTACCGGTAAAATTTTAAATTACTACCCCCCGATCATTGATCTGCAAATCAGTGATCAAGCACGGGTCAAGTCCGTTGATCCTATGTTGTTCAGAAGCAGCGATTCAGGATTTTTAACATAAACATGAAATAGCTTGCAGAAAAAATTTCATCCTGACATGGTTTCGGATGATTTTGAAGAGGCTCTTGAGGAACCAAATTTCAATCACCCGAATACCTCACCAGACCCTCCAAGTCCTTACGCCGACCTTGAGAAGAAGTATCGAAAGAACAAATTCAACAAGAAGAAGAACTACTACCCTGAACTTTTCGGTACACAGGGACTGGAACTGTCTGAAGGCCCTAAAGTTTCGGGCAACAAGGTCAGGAAAAAGAAGGCAGCGAAGTCTAAGAGAAAACCCGCATCCAAAACCAACCGGCTTACACAGAAGAAGCGGCAGAGCAGAAACGTTTGAAACAGTTTCAGCGACGTTCGGTCTGTAGTCCGGCTGAAAATATTGTCTGAAAACAGAAGGGTTGCATTTGAAATCTTCTCTCGATAATTTTAGCTTTTCAAGAGACGAAGTATTGCCAGCCATTCATAAATAAACAGCAACATGTTGCTTATAAATCGTTTTATCGGCCTTATCGAAGATCATGCCGAATCACTCTCGCTCAAGTGGGTGGAGGAGATTCGTTCCAATTCGCTGACCAGCGGTTACACGAGGTTTTCAAAAAAAGAACTTCACGATATTGTCTTTGCCCGCTTCAGAAAACTTGGGGACTGGATTGCAAAACAGCAGAATATCGATTCGGAGATTGCCCGGAATTTCCGTGAAATAGGCGAAGCCCGTGCTCAAGCGGGTATAAAGTCCAGTGAAATGGTATACGCCCTTATCCTTGAGCGGGATATGCTTATACAATACACTAAAGAACAAGGCATTGTTACCGAAGGTATCGATCTCAATCGCGTCATTCAGTTTGGGGAACAGCTCAATTTCTTTTACGACAAGGCTATTTACTTTTCCCTTGTTGGTTATGAGCGGGTTGTCTGTTCAACTGAATCTTCGGGAGAAGAGAGTGAATTTGAAAAGACGGTTGATGGATTCAAGCGCTGGCTGATTCGGGAGTGATCTGTTTCCGATAAAATCTTTTAAGGGGGCTTGCGGAGCCCCTTTTTTATGGGCACCGCTATAATTTTGTTCCACGACCTGAATGCTTCGTTGTCCCGACAAGGTCGGGATCAAAGCTCTCATGTGCCTTATGTACAGCATTGTGGTTTCTGCGCTCCGTTCGCCTCGGCTCCAGGTCGCTCACGACAATTAATAGAGATGCCCTTATGTCACGGCAATCCTTGGAAATACATGCTCACCGCGGTGCCCGCTCGTTTTTTCCCGAGAATACCGTTCCCGCCTTTCTGAAGGCCGCCGAACTCGGGGTTGATGCCATCGAACTTGATCTCTGTATTTCGGGAGATAACCGGGTGATCGTTTCCCACGATCCATATATGCAAGCAGGGCTGTGTGCTGCTCCGGATGGTACAGTGCTGACAAAGAAAGATGAAGCACGATACTTGCTGTATACCATGAAGTACGCTGAAATCGTGCGTTTTGACTGCGGGCGCCCCTCGGCAGGGTTTCCCGGTCAGCAAATGGTTCCGGCAGTAAAGCCGCTGCTTGATGATGTGTTCCGTTCCGTTGAGCAGCATTGTGAAAAACTGCGGCGGCAAGGCGGAATGATTTACAATCTTGAGGTGAAATCCCGGATGGAGGGGGACGGTATCCTGCACCCCTCTCCGTCCGTGTATGCAGAGCTTGTCACTACTGTTATCGAGGAATCGGATGTTTCTTCGCGTATCAGGCTGCAATCGTTTGATGCCCGTATTCTCAAAGAGGTGAGAAAAATTTCATCGGGACTGAACCTTGGGCTGCTGGTCGCGAAGGGACAGGACCCTGAAACCGAGCTCAACCGGCTCGGTTTCAGACCGGATTACCTGAACCCTTTTTTTTCGATGGTTGATTGCAAGCTTGTCGGGATGCTGCATCAAAAAGGCATCGGTATCGTTCCCTGGACGGTCAATGTCCCGGAAACGATGCTTGCTCTTGCCAGGATGGGTGTTGACGGTATCATTACCGATTATCCTGAACGTGCCCTGGAGGTTTTGCATGGGTGAAACCGGAGAAAAAAAACCTGTACTGGTCGATCGTTATAACCGGCAGGTTGATTATGCGCGTATTTCGGTAACGTCGCGGTGCAATCTCCGCTGTGTGTACTGTATGCGTGAGGGGCATCGGCGGCCCGATGTTCCGGTTGAAGAGCTTCATTATCGGGAGATATGCCGGATAGTGGAGGTGCTCGGCGGTTCGGGCGTCAGGAAGGTTCGTTTTACAGGGGGGGAGCCCCTGCTTCGGGATGATATTGTCGATCTTGTGCGGTATGCGAAATCGGTGGATGGAATAGAAACGGTCGTGCTGACCACAAACGGCGTACTGCTTGATCGCTTTCTCGATATGCTTGTCGAGGCAGGTCTTGACGGTATCAATTTCAGCCTCGATACGTTTGATGCAGACCGTTACGCAGCAATTACCCGGAGAAACCTCTTGCCGGGTGTTTTGGCAAATCTTGAATCATTGCTCCGGTATGCCGATGTGCTCAAAGTCAAGATCAACGTTCTGCTGCTGAGGGGCATCAACAGCAGTGAACTCGCTGATTTTGGAGAGCTTGCTCGGAAACAGCCCGTAACAGTAAGGCTCATGGAACTGATGCCTTTCGACGATCACCAGATATGGCGTACAGGAAAATTCATGGGCGCAGACAAGATCTTCGAAAAGCTCGGAAACATTTATCCTGTTCTGAAATCCATGCAGGGACGTGCTACGGAGCATTTCAGTTTTTCCCTGCCGGGATACCGGGGGAATGTTGCAATTATTCCGGCATTTACGCGTAATTTCTGTAGTCAGTGTAACCGTTTGCGGATAACGTCATCCGGCAGGATCATGAGCTGTCTCTATTCCCGGAATGGTATCGATCTGCTCAAGGCTCTGCGCGAAAGAACCGATACCGGGCAGCTCAGGCTGCTTTTTCAACAGGCGATCGATATGAAACCGAAAGACGGGAGAGAGGCAGGGGAAGCCGTTCCAAGAACCAGCATGTCGGAAATAGGAGGATAATTGGGGAAATCGGCAGCCAGCGGTTGTCAGTTTTCAGGGAGCAAAAAGAATGCAAAAAGCTATGATGGACTTATCGCATCTCGATAAAGATGGTAACGTAAATATGGTCGATGTATCGGTGAAACCGGACACCATGCGTATGGTGCATGCTTCAGGGCACATTACCATGAAGCCTGAAACAATGCGGCTTTTGCAGGAGCAGAGCCTGCCGAAAGGGAACGTGTTGACAACAGCCAAGATTGCCGGTATACAGGCTGCCAAACGGACCGCCGATCTTATACCGCTCTGTCATCAGCTCAATCTTGCCTGGGTTGCTATTGATTTTGTTCTTGATCCCGATCGCATCGGGATCAGGGCGACGGTAAAAACGAAAGAGGCCACCGGCGTTGAAATGGAAGCGCTCACGGCAGTGACGGTTGCTGCGCTTACCATTTACGATATGTGCAAGGCGGTTGACAAATCCATGGAAATCGGTGAAATCAGGCTTGAGATGAAGACCGGAGGGAAAAGCCGGATATCGACTGTTTACAGGCCCCGCACCGCTATCCTTGTTGTTTCGGATTCCATTACCGAAGGCAGATCGGTAGACAGGTCGGGTCAGATTCTGAGGAATGGCTTCGAACGCGCAGGCTGCCCTGTTGAAGCGTTCAGGTTCGTGGCGGACGAGCCGAACGATATTGCCGGTGCTGTAGATGCATGGGTTCAGGAGGGGATTGAACTGGTGGTTACCTCCGGAGGTACGGGACTCGGGCCGAGAGACGTTACGGTCGAGACACTGCTTCCGAAGTTTACCAGGAGACTGCCCGGTGTCGAGCAGGCGCTTTTTCAGTGGGGTCAGAGCAAAACAGGAACGGCGATGCTTTCAAGGCTTGCCGCCGGGGCGATCGGGCCCTCGGTTGTTATCTGCCTGCCCGGCAGCACGGGTGCTGCGCAAGATGCCCTCGAGATCCTTGTTCCTGAAATTTTCCACGCATTCGAGATGATCAAAGGAGAGGGGCACGGATGACAGGAGTCAAAGAGGCGCATGATAGTATCGCCGTTTCCGTTAAGGAGCTGCCGGCAGAAGAGAAAGCGCTGGAATCGGTCCAGGGCCAGGTGCTTGCCGAAGAAATAGCAGCGGATTTTCAGTTGCCGCGTTTTGATAATGCCGCTATGGACGGCTTTGCCGTACAATGGGAAGATATACGGAATGCATCGGAGGAGAAACCTGTGAGACTGGGGGTTGTCGAGGAAATTACAGCGGGTCAGAGCCCGCGGCTTCCGGTTGCTTCCGGGAGCTGTGCCCAGATCATGACAGGCGCCCCGATGCCTGAAGGTGCCGATACGGTCGTTATCTTCGAGCACACGAGCGGGTTCGGCAACCGGAATGTTGACGTTTTCAAGGCTCCTGCACCGTGTTCCAACGTGCGTTACGCGGGCGAAGAAGTTCGTAAGGGCGAGTTGCTGTTGAAGCGGGGCTCGCGTCTGACCCCTGCGGAACTCGGAGTGCTTGCGGCATTCGGCAGGTCGATTGTTCTTGTTTATCGCCGCCCCAGGGTCGGAATTGTTACTGTCGGCGATGAGCTTCGCAGGCCGGGTGAAAAACTTGACGGAGCGGCTATATACAACAGTAACCGCTTTTCCCTTGAGTCCTGCGCTGTTGCTGCCGGTGCTGAAATTGCGGGGCATTGGCAGGTTCCCGATGATATCGCTGCAATTCGTGAAGCTCTTGCCGAAGCTTTGCTTTCCAGCGACCTGCTCATTACCGCAGGCGGCATGTCAACCGGGGAGTACGACTATATGCAGCAGATGCTTACCGGTCTTGGCATCGAGCAGAAATTCTGGAAGGTAGCTCAGAAGCCCGGAAAACCCTTTTTTTTCGGGACAGGGGATGAAGGCAAGATGGTTTTCGGTTTGCCGGGCAACCCTGTGTCCGCTCTTGTCTGTTTTCTCGAATACTGCATGCCGGCACTTTCAGCCATGCAAAACAGCCGGTACTGCGGTAAAATCGAAGCCGAACTTGCCGGGCCGTTTCCCGCCGATAAAAAACGACACCGCTTTCTGTTCGGCAGGATATGGCAGAAAGACGGCAGACTTCTCTGCAAAGTCACCCCGAAAATCGAGTCGCACATGATCACTTCGCTGGCGGGAGCAAACTGTCTGATAGAAGCTCCGGCTGCCGGACGGCCGTTGCCTGCCGGCACCGTTGTTACCTGTAATGTGCTGCCGTGGGGTACAATGAACGAGTAACCGACACGCTATCGATATGGATATTACTGTCAAATGTTTTGCCGCTGCCCGCGACGCCCTCGCCCGGGACGAGTTTCATATCGAGGTTTCCGAGGGAACAACCATCGAGGTTGTTGAGCAGGAAATCAGGAAACTTTCTTCACAGCTTGCCGAAATGCCGTTCATGCTTGCCCTGAACATGGAGTATCCTGCAGAAGGGACACTGGTGAAAGAAGGTGATGAACTTGCCATCATTCCACCGGTCAGCGGAGGGTAAATCATGGTATCGGTGAGCATAAGCAGTGAATGCATAGACGGCTGGAGTTTCGATACTTCTCTGGATAGGCATGCCGGAGCCGAACTTGTCTTTACCGGGCTTGTTCGTGACAAGGAAGAAGGCGAAAGGATCAGCGGGCTTGTCTACGAGCACTATGAAGGCATGGCACAAAAAGAGCTTGAAAAAATCGGCATGGCAGCTGTCGAAAAGTTCGGTATCATAGATCTTCACTGTATCCACCGGGTTGGGGCCATTCCTGCAGGAGAAGCTGCCATTGTTGTGCTGGTTCGCTCGAAACACCGTCAGGAAGTTTTCAGCGCCATGAGCTGGTTCATGGATGAACTGAAAAGATCCGTTCCCATCTGGAAAGTCGGGTGCCCGAAATGACCGGCGGGTCTTATTTTTTTTTCAGCTTTTCTATGGTGGCTGTGCATGTCGACTGAATTTCCTCAAGTTCTTCCTTATCGTATTTTCCCGGAGCAAACTCCAGCTTGTCGATTGCATCGAGCAATGTGAGCAGTTTCCTTGAAAGGGTATCGTCGATTCCCTGTTTTTCGAGTCCTTGCGTCAGCTCACTTCTTGTCATGCTCCGAGGATCCATACCCCAGCAGCTTTCAATTGCTGTATAGAGTTTTTCCCGCAGTTCCGGCAGTGAATCGGCAGATTCGCCGTTCCGTTTGTTGTCCTGGTTGCGGCTTTTCCTGTTCTGATTCTTTTTTGTGCCGGGGCAGCGAGTCGGCCGGAGCTTTTTAATCAGGATGTAGAGCAGCGGCAGCAATACTGCGGACAGTGCGAAAAGCAGCCGGTAGAGAGATGACGGTTGCCTGCTTTCCTCTTTCACATCAGCTTCGGGGCTGTCTGCTGGGGAAGAAGGCAATGGAGGTAGTACGGTCAGGGCTATTTTTTCTGATGTAACGGTTTTGTAACGTTGTTCTGCCGGATCGAACGCTGTGAAAGTGACGGGTGCAAAAATGAACGTCCCCTGCTTTTCAGCCTTTATGGTAACTGTTCTGGTAAACTCTTCCGGTGATCCCGCCGGAAGGGGGGAAGCTGTTTCAGGCGCTGTGGTTTCAATCAGGGAAAACCCGTCGGGCAAGGAGAGCGGCATTTCCGGAAAAGTCCTGAAACTTCCTTTGCCGGTTATGGAGGCTGTAAGCTGTAGCGTTGAACCGGCAGGGAGGGTATGTCTGTCGGTGTTGACTGAGGCGGAATAGGTGCCCACTGCTCCGCGGAAATCTGCTGGCCTGGGTTCAGGAAGGGTTTGTACATGCACCGCTATGTCTGGGGCGGCAAGTGTGAGAGAGTCATCGGGTTCGGATTCCGTCCCGATGGAAAGGTTTTTCGGGATGAAACAAAGCAGGCGGTAGCCGGTAATGCTGAGTGTGCCGCTTTCGATGGGCACCAGCTTCATGCGTTTGATCACGGCGCTCCGGTAAGCAGTGCCGTTCACTATTTCGGGTTTGCTCGGTATGAGTCTCCGGGGAGTGTCGTCATAGGCCCAGATTCCCTGATAAACCGGTTTATCGATGTCCCGGATTTTCGGCGCGATGTCCTTGAAAAAAATAGTGTAGGTGAGTTCGAACTCCTCTCCTGAAAACGGTTTCTGATTGCTGACGTGCACTGTCAAAAAGGGCTCCTGCGCCGGTTTGTTTTCCATTCCTGTATCTGAAGCCCTGATTGGTTCAGGGGTGCAGAGCAGCAGCAGCAGCATTGTTCCGTATACCAGCAGTTTCACGGCAGAGATTATTTCTTCAGTTCAAGTGAGCGTTCAGCGGCTGCTTTCACCGTGCTGATCATGGTCTGCCGGACATTGTGGGCATCCATCTGTTTCAACCCGGCTTCGGTTGTCCCTCCCGGTGTTGTAACATCTTTTATGAGATCTTCGGGGCTTTTTTTGCTTTCAAGTACCATCTTTGCTGCGCCGAGCATCGTTTGTGCGCTGAGCTTTACGGCCTCTTCACTTGGAAGGCCGCACTGTTTCCCCCCCTCGGTCATCGACGCTATAATGTAAAACATATAGGCCGGCCCGCTGCCTGACACGGCAGTGGCGGCATCCATAAGTGATTCATCCAGCACCGATACCCTGCCGATGGCACTGAATATTTTTTTTGCTCTTGCGATATCATTAACGGTGGCAAGCGCTCCCGCGCTGATGGCAGTCATGCCTTCTCCGACAAAGGCAGGCGTGTTCGGCATAACGCGGATAACACGCATATCTTCAAGGGAGTGGGTTCTTATGAACTCGGAAGAGATTCCTGCGGCAACGCTTATGAGCAGGTGATCCGCATGGAGCTTGTTTTGAAGTTCACCGAGCACCTCCTCTATCTGATAGGGCTTTACCGCGAGGATAAGAATATCTGCTGATTGTGCAATGTCTTTCAGAGATGTTTTGCATGAGATCCCGAACTCGGCACAGACTGCTTCGGAAACAGCCGAATCTTTGTCGAATCCTGAGATTTCATTGCTGCCGTCGCACACGAGCCCTGAAATAAGAGCCCTGGCTATTCTTCCCGTCCCGATAAAACCGATTGTTGTTTTGTTCATGCTCTTGTTCGATTTATTTGGAGCGCAGTTTGAAAACAAGGATCGCCGGCATGAGCGGAAGGGTTATGCCGTTTTTACGTCTCATGCCTTTGCAAGTGAAGATACAAATGGGGCAGGGATTTCCCCATCGCCGGCATTACGGTTTTTGAAGACACTCAAGATTGCAGAGCTGTTCAACGGTGTGGGTTTTTCTCAAGAGCATTACATTACATGGGTCCCGGTGTATTGTGACCATGGTCTTCCAAAAAAGAGAACATCTGATATTTCCGGCAATATGAACGCAGTGAGTCGTCATTTTCTTGCCATAGCTGCAGGGGCCTCGATAATTGCCCTTGCGGTTCCGGCTTCTTTTCTCTGGGTCAAGCCGTTCATACCGTTTCTGCTTGGGGTAATCATGTTCGGCATGGGTACAACAATCCGGTTGGGTGATTTCAGGGATGTCTGGGAAAAAAGGCGCGTTGTTTTTCTTGCCGCACTGCTTCAGTTTACCGTTATGCCCGGTCTTGGCGTTATGGTCAGCACCTTGTTGTCGCTCCCTGAAGAGGTCATGATCGGTATGGTGCTTGTCGGGAGCTGTCCGGGAGGAACGGCGTCCAACGTGATCGTCTATCTTGCGAGGGGCAATGTTGCACTTTCCGTGACCATGACCATGTTTTCAACCATGCTTGCTCCACTGCTCACCCCGGGAATTATTTTCCTGTTGTTGAAGAGGTCAATCGACCTTTCCTTTGCTTCACTGTTTTTGTCGGTTTTTCAGGTTGTTGCCGTACCGCTTGTTGCAGGATTGTTGGCAAGGCATTTTTTCAGCGGGCCTGTGACCCGCTACAGCAAGTTTTTTCCCGGAGTATCGGTTCTGTCGATTACATTGATCATTGCCTGTGTTATGGCTTTGAATGCGGACAAGGTAATAGCCTTGCCGGTCGCTGTGGCAGCAGCTGTTGTGCTGCATAATCTCCTTGGTCTTGCTGCCGGGTACGGTGTGGCCCGACTGTTATCCTGCAGCCGTATTGATTGCCGGACTGTTGCGGTAGAGATCGGTATGCAGAATTCAGGTCTCGGGGTCACCCTTGCCAACCAGTTTTTTCAGCCGTTGAGCGCTTTGCCGGGAGCGCTTTTCAGCCTCTGGCACAATCTCTCCGGAATTGTGCTCGCAAAATACTGGGGAAGCAGAAGAGCTTCCGAAAGAAAATAAAAAAGGCGGGCTGTCGATGACAACATGCCCGCCCTGCTGATTTCCGGATATCCGGAAAAAATCAGAGAACCTGTTTAACCATGTAGGCAACAGCGTCGCCAACCTGCTTGTCGGTAAGGTCAGGGTTGCCACCCCTTGCAGGCATGTTTCCTTCGGCGGTATAGCCGTCGATGGATTTCTTGACAAGTGTATTCATTCCCTGTGCGAAACGTGCCGTCCAGTCTGCCTGGGCGCCGGTTTTAGGCGCTTTGAGAATGCCGTTGGTGTGACAGGCTGCACAGCTCGTGTTATACACGGACTGGCCGTTTGTGAGATCGTATTTGGCGATGTCTGCAGCTGTAACTTCGGCATGTGCATCCAGACCGAGAGAGAGTACAAAAACAGCAGAAAGGGTAAGAGCTGAAATAATCCGTCCCATGTGTTTCTCCTTCACAATATTGGGGTGGTTAAAAAAACAAACGTTAAAAAAAGCGGGCGCTGAAATGGCGCCCGCTTTTTTTCGATATATCGAAAACCGATTACTTTGCAACGCTTTCATCAACCATATAGGCAACAGCATTGGCTACTTCCTCGTCGGTCAGGGCATCATTGCCGCCTTTTGCAGGCATGTTGCCTTCAGCGGTATAACCGTCGATGGATTTCTGGATAAGGGTTTCCATGCCTTGATCGATACGGGCGGTCCATGCTGGAACATCGCCTGTTTTCGGTGAGCTGAGAACGCCTTCATCGTGGCAGCTTGCGCAGTTTGCGTCATAGATCTCCTGGCCGTTTGCAAGATCGTATCCGCTGACAAGTTCGCTTGCAGCTCCGCCTTCAGCAGGAGCTTCTGCAGCCGGTTCCTGTGCACCGCCGCATCCGATAAAGAAAATGCTGCAAAGAGCAGCTACCGGTAAGATTTTTTTCATGTTGTTCTCCTTCGTTCGTAATGATGTGAGTAGTGTTGATATGTTTTTTGACAACAATGAAGAGAAGATACAAAAGTTAATGATAAAATCATCTATACCTTGCGCGAAAAATTATCAGCAGCATCCCGTGGAGCGAGCGATATGCTCTTCTTTGCCTGTTGCTTAAGGTCATTTCGCGAAAGCGCGTACAAATGTGTGTAGAACAAATTGAAGAGTAGTACCGCTGCCTTCGCACTTGGGGCAACGAGGCCCCGGCGGACGGAGCTGCTGATGGTAAAGATTTCGGAGGTGAGTTTTGAATAACTCTCGATAAAGTCCGGGAGGCTGATATTTTTCGGTTGGTAAAGCATCTCCTGCCCGAACGTGTAACGATAGGCAGTTAGGTCGTCGGGGTCGAAGAGCAGTCTTTTTTCCTCCTTGAGACGTTCGAAAACCATGGTTCCTGGATTGGGCCTGAGAATATTGATGCCGGGAACATCCAGTTTTGTCATGCGTATGAAGTCAAGGATGGCTGCCGGCGTTTCCAGCGTATCGCCATCCAGTCCGTAGATGAAGCTTCCGTAGAGGCTGATACCCGCATTGCGGATGTTGATTATGGCTTCTGCAAGCTCTGTTGGGCGGTTCTGTGTTTTTTTGTGGGTGTCTCTGCTTGCGGGCTCGATGCTTTCAATCCCGACAAGCAACGCGCGGCACCCTGATCGTGCAAATGTTTCCAGCAGTTGTGGCTGTTTGCCGAGTGTTGTCGTCGCCTGACCGAACCAGGTGATGTTCAGAGGAATGAGGCGGCTGAAGAGTTCCTGGGCGTATTCTTCATTTGCGTTGATGGAGTCGTCGACGAAAAAGAATATTCTGCTGTCATGTTTGCTGAAACGGTTCACTTCATCGACAACATCGTTTATTGTTCTCCTGCGGTGCCTGTTGCCGTTTAGGATATGGACGTTACAGAAATCACAGTGGTAAGGGCACCCCCGGCCGGTTTGAATGATGTTGGTTGTGAAATACCGTTTCTTGTCGAGTAGCCGGGAACTGACCGGGCGGGACCGCGAAAGATCGGGGAAGTCACCAGGAAAGTAATCTGTTTTTAATTCCCCTTTCTTGAGATCTTCGAGGACATCCGCCCATATATCGTCTGCCTCACCATGAACAAGGACATCGGTATGAGTCCTGCACGAATCGGGGAAAAGCGTTACATGGGCACCGCCGAGAGCTACTTTACAGCCTTTTGCTCGCAAGCTGTCGGCAAGGCTGAACGCTTTCGATGTCATTCCTGTCTGAACGCTTATGCCGACAAGGTCCCATTGCTGTTCAAGCGGTAACTCCTCGAAGCGCAGGTCACAGATCCGTTGCTCGACGCCCTTGACTTCCACCGAGGCAAGAATCATGAGGGCAAGAGGAGGGATGGCGAACTGTGTTTGTTTTATCAGGTTGCGTATCGATCGGTTAAACCATTCCCTTGCACCTTTTTCCGACTGTTCCTCAAAGAGCGACCTGGCACCGTCGACACCACTGTCCGACGCAAGGAATACCAGGAGCACCTGTTTGCCCTTGTTCATACTACCAGTCCTTGTTTGACGGCGCCTGTTTCTCAGGAGAAGCATTGCGATAGCTGTTCCGCACTACATCGCGTTCCTCTTTTGCAGCCCGTTCAAGGATGTTCGAGGCAACGTCATTCCGTGTCCCGGAGCGCCGAGTATCGGAGGGGCGCTTTCCCTTTCCGGGGGGAGGGGGGGAGAGCGTTTTTAAAAGACGCAAAACGATTTCATGGTTGATTTTACTTTCCTGATCGTCGGGATGCATCAGGAGCGCGGAACGGTACTCTCTCAGTGAGGCTTTCAACAGCTTTTTTTTCTGCCTGTTGCCGTCTGCGAGCATGGCGAGCCGGGCAAATGCGTTACCTGCATTGAACCGCGCATCCACTCTGAACGTCACCGGCAGTTCCGGCTGACGTGCTGCCTTGCGGAACTGTACGGCAGCTTCAGCAAAGTGGCTGGTGCGGAAAAGCGTATTACCGAAGTTGTATGCCGCGACAGTTCCATTACGGCTTTCCGGTTCATCTCTGATGACGTTCCTGTACAGTTCGGAAGCTTTTGTGAACTGACCGGCTTCAAAGAGTTCGTTGGCGGTTTTCAGTGTTCTGTAGTCCGCCATAACGTTCGAAAATGAAAACAATGTCAAGGCGGAGAGCAGGACTGCCGATGGATAGCCATGCATAACCCTTTATTTTTCCATCATTTCGGTGAACAGGTTGAACAGGTAGTGTGAATCATGCGGGCCGGGTGCTGCTTCAGGATGATACTGCACGGAAAAGCAGGGCAACTCACGGTGCCGGATACCTTCAACGGTATTGTCGTAGAGATTAAGATGGGTGAGCTCGAGTTCTTCCGGAAGGGATCCCATCTCTACAGCAAATCCGTGGTTCTGTGAAGTGATCTCGATTGATTGTGTCGAGAGATGTTTGACCGGGTGATTGCTTCCGTGGTGACCGAATTTCAGTTTGTATGTTGCTGCTCCGAAAGCCAGTGAAAGGATCTGGTGCCCCAGACAGATACCGAATATCGGCAAAGTGCCTGACGCCCTGTTTTGTTGTGCCAGGGTTCTGATTGTGTCGACCGCATAGGTTACGGCAAATGGGTCGCCGGGTCCGTTTGAAAGAAAAACCCCATCCGGATTCAGCTTCAGGGCTTCTTCGGCTGTCGTACTTGCGTTGAGGACGGTGACTCTGCACCCGGCATCCTGCAGCATTCGCAGGATGTTTCGCTTGATGCCGTAATCATAGGCGACGACATGGTACTTTTCGTCAGGACAATCCACCGTGTAACTCTGTGATGTAGTGACCTTCCTGACGAGATCGAGGCCGGTCATTTCAGGTATTGCAAGGGCATTTTCCTGCAGGCTTTTTTCATCGTGGTCATCTGTTGATATGAAGCCTCTCATTGCGCCTTTTTCCCGGATCTCGCGAACCAGCTTTCTGGTATCGATGCCAGCAAGGCCCATGACTTGTGATGTCTTGAGGTACTCGTCCAGGCTGCTTGTTGCTGCGTAATTGCTGTACACCCGGGATACTTCACGAACAATGAGCGCTGAAGCCCAGATTTTATGAGACTCTCCATCGGTCTCGTTGATACCGTAATTCCCTATAAGAGGGTAGGTCATGATCACCATCTGTCCGGCGTATGACGGGTCCGTAAGGATTTCCTGGTATCCTGTGAGCGAAGTGTTGAAAACCACCTCTCCGGCTGCTTCACCAACATGTCCGAAAGCTGTACCTTTATAGACGGAGCCGTTTTCCAAAACCAGTGTTGCGGGTATGGGCTGCATGTGTGTCGTTTAATCCTTGCTGGTTAGTTTCTCGCCCGCTTCCTGCTTTTCGGTCGATGCGATCGCGCTCCGGTCGAATTTTATTTTCAGGTTTTCGCCAACCTGGACCAAAACTGTTTTTTTCTCGGAATCGATTCCGGCCACGGTACCGTGCATGCCCCCGATGGTGACCACCTTGTCTCCCCGTTTCAGGCTTTCCAGTACCTTTTCGCGCTCTTTCTGTTTTTTCTGCTGCGGGCGGATGAGAAAGAGGTAAAAAACAACGAAAATCAGGATTAGCGGAACGAACTGAATAAACATGTTGGGTGTTTCACCTCCGCTGGGAGGAGCGAAAAGAAAAAGTGAGGATATGAAGTTATACATGGTTTCTTTGTAATGGTTGGCGAGCTTCAGCTCTAAAAGCCGAAAGATAACCTATTCATTCAACTAATTCAATGAGAAGTTTGGGGATGAAGCTTGAGGGCGGGATGGCCGGATAGCTTTATCATTAACAATACCTGAAGCTTGCGAAAGGTGCGACATCGTAGTTGTTCGGGGTGACGAACCCGCGGGAAAGTTTGAGGTCTGCCAGTGTTGCGATCATTGCGGCGTTGTCGGTCGAATAAGCTGCTTTGGGAATAAAGAGTCGTATACCTTGCTTTGAACAGGCATCCTCCATTTTTTCCCGCAACCCCGAGTTGGCACTTACGCCTCCTGTTACTGATATGGCGTTCAGGTTGAATTTCATGGCGGCAGCAAGGGTTTTTTCAACAAGCACACTTGTAATCGCATCCTGGATGGAAGCAGCAATGTCATGCATGTGCTGTTCGATAAAAGCTGGCTCATGTTTTTTTATGTAGTTCAATACTGATGTTTTCAGACCGGAAAAACTGAAGTCAAAATTGTCCCGGTAGTTTTTGCTGGTTCGTGACCGGGAGGTAAGGGCCCGCGGGAACTCATGAAACTCCGGATTTCCTTCTGCTGCCAGCCTGTCGATAGCCGGCCCTGCAGGGTAATCAAGTCCCAGCATTTTTCCTGTTTTGTCGAAAGCTTCACCTGCCGCGTCGTCAATAGTCCTGCCGATGATCGTATAGGTCAGATCCGTGTTCACGGCACAGAGTATGGTATGTCCTCCTGAAACCGTCAGAGAGATGAAACGTTCTTTCGGGGCTTTATGACTGGGATCGTCTTGTATGAAACCCGAAAATATATGGGCTTCTATATGGTTGACCGGTACAAGGGGTTTGTGGAGCGAGTAAGCAAGACCCTGGGCGAAGCACAGCCCCGCCATAACCGCGCCGATCAGTCCGGGGCCTGCTGTTGCCGCTATGATATCAAGATCGTTTTTTTGTATATTAGCCTCGTTTACCGTGGCATCGACAACGGACACAATCAGCCGTTCATGTTCCCGTGAAGCAAGTTCGGGGACAACACCTCCATAGGTCTTGTGAACGAGCTGGGAGCTGATGATGTTCGATGTTACACGACCGTTTTGCAAAACGGCCGCCGATGTTTCATCGCAACTGGTTTCAATGCCGAGGATGTTCATTCGTAACACACTTCGTTTGAAAGAAATATGGCCAAACCTAACAAACAAGACAATAATAAACCAAGGGTCAAGATAAAGTTTCTCAACCTGCTGCTTGTTTTGCTCGGTGCAGACCTTATTCTGCTTTTTGCCCCTAATGTCGGTATCCTCAATAGTGTATTTTATATCGGGGATGTTATCGGATGGTCTTCTCTTATTGTCGGTATCCTTCTCCTCGTGTTAGGTTTCAAGGGGCTTTACCAGAAGCGGTAAAGGTTTTTGCCCAAATATCAGGCACAAATTGAAACGCTCAACATAGGTCAGGTCAATGAAACATGATGCCGAACTGCAGGAACTGACAGGGCAGATCGCCGAAGCCTCGGCTTTTCTGGATAGAGCTGCACAGCTCCTTTCGGAACGTGTTGTCGGGCAGGAGAAAGTTCTCGAGAGGGTGTTTATCGCCTTGCTTGTAAACGGTCATATTCTGCTCGAAGGTGTTCCCGGGCTGGCAAAAACGCTTATTGTCAGGACCTTTGCGTCAGCGTTGAATCTGGCTTTCCAGCGCATACAGTTCACTCCCGACATGCTCCCTGCGGACCTGGTCGGCACCATGGTCTATAACCCGAAAGAGATGGATTTTTACCCGCGCAAGGGGCCGGTGTTCGCCAATGTCATTCTCGCAGACGAGATAAACCGTTCACCCGCAAAAGTGCAGTCTGCGCTGCTTGAGGCCATGCAGGAAAGGCAGGTCACCATAGGCGACAGTACATTCATGCTGCCTGAACCGTTTATGGTTCTGGCTACGCAGAACCCGATCGAGCATGAAGGAACCTACCTTCTTCCCGAGGCTCAGCTTGACCGTTTCATGATGAAGGTAATGGTTGATTACCCGTCCTATGACGAGGAGCTTGAAATCATGCAGCGCTCGGCAAGGACCGGTCTTCTTCCCGATGTTTCTTCTGTTGTTGAAAAAAACGAGATTCAGAAAGCGAGGACGCTGATCGACCGGATATATGTTGATCCGAGGGTACAGCGTTACATTGTCGATCTTGTTACCACATCAAGAAATCCGGTGTCTGCAGGATTACAGTCGCTTGAAGAGATGATTGAATACGGAGCGTCGCCGAGAGCATCCATTTTTCTGCTGCTTGCCGCCAAGGCGCACGCATTTTTGCATTGCAGGGCCTACATTACGCCGGAAGATGTCAAGGCCATCGCTTTTGACGTCATGCGCCACCGCATTCGACCGACATATGAAGCCGAGGCCGACAATGTGCAGCCGGAAGACTGTATCCGCCAGATACTTGGGCATGTGAAAGTGCCATAAGGCGGTGACGAGTAACAAGTGACAAGCAGTTGAACAGTTACTGATGAATAATGGGATTTTGCTTGTCACTCGTTACTGGTCACTTGTCACTCTATCAGCGAAGCGGTAATCGTACTCGGAGAAAACACTGTTTTCATCAAGCTATCCGGTCGATTTTGACTTTTCACTTTTGAAATTTGACTTGTTAATCTACCATGCAACGCAGTGTCCGGAACATGAAAGAGCTGGCGTGGACGATCAGGCATATCGAGATTCGTTCAAAGCGTCTGGTGAATGAACTGTTCAGCGGCGAGTACCATTCTTCATTCAAGGGGCGCGGTATCGAGTTCAGCAATGTACGTGAATATTCCTGGGGAGACGATGTTCGCACAATCGACTGGAACACGTCAGCGCGCAAAAACGACTTGTATGTTAAGCTTTTTACGGAAGAGCGTGAAAGGACACTGCTGCTCGTTATCGACGGGTCAGGGTCGATGCTGTTCGGGAGCCGTCAGCGCACGAAGAAAGAGCTTGCGGCGGAAGTTTGCGCGGTACTTGCTTTCAGCGCGATCATGAACAATGACAAGGTAGGGCTGCTGATATTTTCCGATCGGGTTGAAAAGTTCATACCTCCACGCAAGGGAAGGAGTCATGTACTGGTTATACTTGAAGAGATAATAAGCCTCAATTCGCAAAGCAGAGGTACCGATATCGGTGCCGCCCTGAACTTTATCCGTTCGACACAGAGGCGGCAGGCGATTGTTTTTCTGCTTACCGACCTTGTCGATGATCGCTACGAAAAAGCAATGAAGATACTCAACGCGAAACATGATTTCGTGCTTATCCATCTCAGTGACCCGCTTGACAGGGAATTTCCTCGCACCGGCATGCTCCATCTTCACGATCTTGAAACCGGCGGGAAAACTATAGTCGATGCAGCTGGTGGAAAAGCTTTGGAGCGCTACAGGATTTCCAGGCGGGAACAGCGCGAAGCTCTGAAAAAGCAGCTCAGCAGTCTGAAAATCGATACGGTCTATCTTGAAACCAACCGTTCCATTATCGGTTCTCTCAACAGGTTTTTCCGCTATCGTGAAAAGAAAGTCTGACATGACGGCAATGCTTTTGCTGTCGCTGTTTTTTCTTTTTTTTGTTCCCCAAGCTTTGACAGCTGATGATGGATTCGAGTACAGGCATCTCTTTTCCCCCAAAGAAATTACCATAGGAGACAGGATTTCGTACGCCGTCACGGTGGAGCACGATCCGGGGCTGACTGTTGTTTTTGCTTTGCCCGACAGCACCCGGCTTTCGCCTTTTGTGTCGATAAGACAGGAGACGAGAAGACTGCGCGAACAAACGACCGTACTGGAAGCCGAACTTGCGTTGTTCGATATCGGGAAACATGCATTGCCTCCGGTTACCATTACCCTTCGCGATACTTCGGGTGGAGAAAAGACAATGCAGGTTGCTCCGGCAGGTGCTGTTAAGGTTAACGCATTGACAGATTCCTCCATGACCGAGCTGCTGCCGATAAAACCGGTCAAAAGGCCTTATCGTCCCTGGACGGATTATCTGTTTCCTGTTTTTTCGGGTGTTATGATCATCACAGGGATTATTCTCATCGGGTATTTTGTGAGGAAAAGAACGCGGTCGCCTTCTGAACCGGTTGATCCTGAGAAGGATGCTCTCAGGAAAATACGGAAGCTTGAAAAAAGTCTCGAAAAAGGAATGCTGCCCGAAGAGTGCTATGAACGGCTCAGTTATCTGATCCGTGAGTATCTCGAAGGAGAGTATCATATCAGGGCTCTCGAAGGGGTGACGAACGAGATAAAAGATGAACTTTCCGGCTGTTCGGTGCCGCATGCAGATACCCTGATCGGACTGCTTGACCAGGCGGATCTTGTCAAGTTTGCCGAAAGCCGGCCCGGCAGGGAAGACTGTCGTGTTTCCCTTGATCAGGCAAGGAAGGCACTGAAAGGTTGACCGTCAGCGGTTTTCCAGGATCGTGACGAGTTTTTCGAGGTTGCTGCGGAACCGGGGGGCAAAGACACTGTTCATGACCGGATCGAACAGAGCGTTAAAGCCTGAGGTTCGGATGGTAAATGAAAAGGTGACTTTCGTGCTGTTTTCAACGCTCTCAAGCTCGAATGTTCCCTCATAGGGGGCGACGCTTGAACTGCTGGCAAAACTGAAGGACTTTCCAGGATTATATTCCGTTACCACCCATTCTGTCCGGAAAGAGAAATTCATAATGCTTCGAACTTCATAACCCTTTGTTCCCTTGCCTATGGCTCCATCTGTTATCATGGCTGATTCGAGCACATCTTCCTGCCATGTGTGGTTGTTCGATATATTGGTGAGGTACGCTTCTACTTCGCCAAGCGGTTTGTTGATGATAACTGAGTGCTGAATGAGCATGGGGAGTGATTTGAGCTGTTTTGCTTGCAATGAAAAGTATCACACACGACTGCAATATACGAAGGTCTGTCTATCAGAAAGGTGAATAGGCAGGGGTTATAACAGGTGACGAAACTTTTTCCTCTTTTTCGCATCTTTCCTGAAAAGCCGGAAGAAGGATGCAGAAACTGTTTCTCAATACAGCAGGATTTGAGCTGGCTCAGCCCTGGTGGCTTTTGCTTTTGCTGGTGCTGCCTGTGGTTTGGTGGCTGGAGCGGCGGGGCGAGCTTGGGCGGAAGGGAATAATGTTTCCCGGTGTCAGCAGCCTGAATGCCGAAGGGATAGTTGCGGGAAGGTGGGTGCATCTGCCGCAATGGCTCACGCGTTCGGCGATTGTTCTCGCTGTAATTGCAATGGGGCGTCCCCAGATAACAAAAGAGGTTTCCGCGGCATCAGCAAAGGGGATCGATATTATTCTGGCACTGGATATTTCAAAGTCGATGCTTGAAGAAGATTTTGGCGGGACTCGTCTCGATGCTGCAAAGGAAATTGCGTTACGTTTTATACGAAACCGTCCTGAGGACAGGCTCGGGCTTGTACTGTTTCGGGGAAAGAGTTTCACGCAATGCCCCCTTACGCTGGATCACAAGCTGCTCGGCATGCTTGTCAGGCAGGTTTCGGTAAATGCGATCGGCGACGAGGGTACCGCCATCGGCTCGGCGATTCTTGTGGGGACGAACCGCCTGAAGGCCTCGGTATCCGGGGAAAAGGTTATGGTGTTGCTGACCGACGGGGAGCACAACAGGGGTGAGGTCGGCCCTGTGACGGCTGCCGGGATTGCCGGGAGCGAAGGGATGCGTATCTATGCCATAGGGGTGGGCGTGCAAGGGCGGCAATCAGAGAGCCGGGAGTCGATTATTGAAGGCATGGGGGCTGGTAAGGAGGCGGTGCTCAGAAAAGTGGCGGATCTGACAGGAGGAAGGTACTTCAAGGCTTCAGACGAAGAAGGTCTTAAAAAGGCGTTCCGGGAAATTGATGCGCTGGAACGCAGCCGCCTCGAAGGGCCGGTACGAGTTGTGCGGACAGATCTTTATCCTTGGTTGCTGTTGCCGGCGGTGGTGTTGCTTTTTGTTGGATTGGGGCTGGGGAGTACCAGGTTACTAAGATTTCCCTGAGAGGAAGTCTGCAGTCGGCAGCCATCGGTTCTCAGTTGGCAGTTACAGGGTGAGTCGTTCTCGTAATCAGCGAAACGGTACCCCTCATCGTAATTCTTGGTGTTGGAATGCCCGGATGGTGAGATGGAAGTTGTTGCATTATTCGAGCAAATTTTGACTTTGTAACTTTTGATTTTTGACTTCTTTTTCCTTTTACAGCATGGATGTCATCTGTTTTGCATATCCTGAAAGGTTGTTTCTGCTGTTGGCGCTGCTGCCGCTGGCCGGGGTTCTCGGTTGGGGAGTATGGCGGAAGTTTCGAGCCGGAAAACTGCTTGCTGATGACAAGCTTGCCGAGAGTCTGTTTGGTGGATGGAGTGTTCGTAGAGAGGTTGCTGTCCGTCTGATGCAGTTTTTTGCAGCGGGTTTTCTGTTGGCTGCGTGGTGCGGTCCCCGGCTTTGTTCAGGAGAAAAACTGGTACGGCGGGAAGCGCTTGATATAGTGTATGTTCTTGACGTGTCGAACAGCATGCTTGCCCGTGACCTTGTGCCTGACAGGCTGGGAAGGGCCAAGCAGGAACTGTTGAGAATAAGCCGGGGAATTGACCGGGGCAGGAGGGGCCTTGTTGCTTTCGCAGGCTCGGCGGTTGTTCAGTGTCCGTTGACGAGCGACCAGCAGGCGTTCGAGACGATGTTGAGCACACTATTACCGGATTACGTCGAGGAGCAGGGCACGAACGTGAATGAGGCGCTTGATGTGGCAAGTGATATGCTCTCAGCCCGGAACAGGGAGGAGGGAACGGCTGGTGCCGGCATCGTTGTGCTTGTTAGCGACGGAGAACACCACGAGGGAGCGTTTTCCGGGGAAGCCCGAAAGCTGAAGAAAAAAGATCTGCGGTTCATCGTTATCGGAGTCGGGGAGGAAAAGCCTGTTACCATTCCGTTTCAGGGTGAAGCCGGTGCTTCGGATTCAGTCAAGCGGGATGCAGAGGGAGGGGTGATTATGACCGCATTCAGACCGGCGTTGCTCGGGCGGCTTGCCGACGAGGCAGGAGGGGCGTTTCTGCACAGTAGTAACGCCGAGCCGGTTTCGGACAAGGTGCTCGAAGCGCTTGGTGCGATAGAGGCCGATAAGCGGTGGGTTCGTGAGCCGCGCTATCGGGAAGAGATCTATCATTATTTCGTGCTCGCGTCAGTGCTGTTGTTGCTGGGAGCAGGGTTTGTTGAGCATTCAGCCGATTTTGACTCTTGACTTTTTATTTTTGACTTTCCGCCTGTTGAAGGTTATTTGCTGCTTATAACTCTGCAGAGGCGTTTGTAATCAATAGCAAAGGCTGAGCAGGGGTGTACGGGCGGATAGCTGGATTTTTTTGTAAAGATTCTTACATTGAGCGTAAGTTTCATTGTTATCATCCACCAACGGGTCTAATACATTTCCTATGGAGCAGCAGAAGAAAGGCTTTGAGCCGATGGAAAAAGCGAAGCTGGCCATGAGACTGGTCAGCAATCCTGATTTTGAGCAGGAGATCGATGCATATGTCAGCGGCAAGGATTATGACGAGCACAGCGTCAACTATTTCAAGCATCAGATCGCTATCCAGCAAAAGCTCCAGTCCGAAGGAGGGAAGCTTTTAAGCACGAGCGGTCAGATTGTTTCCATGGTTGTAAGTGCGCTTGCAAACAGCCTGAAAAATACTGTGGAAGGCGCTGACAAGCAGAATCCCTGAGAGCAGCCGATTACTCTTTCACGGTGACGCCCCCGTACCTGACTCCGGCAAGCAATGCCGTATCCTGTTTCCATGCAACAAGATCATCCGGATTGAATTTCCCGAGATGATTATGGCCGCACGCGCGGGCCATGACTTTCATCATGCTGACCGAATTCAACAGATAGTTCTGCAGCCGTTGTGCTGATCTGTCGATGACAATTCGTTCCCGGTATTTTTCGTCCTGAGTGGCAATGCCGACAGGGCAGTTATTGTTGTGACATGCCCGCATGCCAAGACAGCCGGCTGCCTGTATGGCGGCGTTTGCTATGGCTATGCCGTCGGCTCCCAGGGCAAGCGCCTTGATGAAATGTGATTCGGTGCGCAAACCTCCGGTTATGATGAGCGTGACATGACCTGCATTGCGTTTGTCGAGATGTTTTCTTGCCCTGGCAAGAGCAGGTATTGTCGGAACGGCAATGTTGTTTTTCAGAAGATTCGGGGAAGCTCCGGTACCTCCGCCTCTTCCGTCAAGTATGATGTAATCGACCCCGACCTCAAGAGCAAAGTCGATATCTTTTTCGATGTGCTGGGCTGACATTTTAAAGCCGACAGGTACTCCCCCTGTTGCTTCGCGAACTTCTTCGGCTACCTTGCAAAAGTCTTCGGGGGTAGTGAGTTGGCGGAACCGCGAGGGTGATATGGCGTCCGTATTCGGGGCAACGCCCCTGACTTCGGCAATATCACCGCTCACCTTGTCGGCGGGCAGCATGCCCCCGACTCCGGTTTTTGCTGCCTGCCCTGCCTTGAAATGGAACGCCTGGCATCGGGTAACCTGTTCGATATTCCAGCCGAACTCTGCAGGGGCAAGTTCATAAAAGTACCGCGAGTTTTCTGCGCGTTCGGCTTCGAGCATTCCGCCTTCACCGGAGCATATTCCGGTGCCGCAAAGCTCTGCTCCTCTGGAGAGCGCTATCTTTGCTTCTCTACCAAGCGCTCCGAAGCTCATGTCACTGACAAGGATCGGGATACTGAGCTCAAGTGGTTTTTTTGCGTTCGGTCCGACCACAAGGTTTGTCCCGACAGGTGCTTCTTCGAGCAGGGGCGGACAGGCGAGCTGCGAAGTAAGTACCTGAATGTCTTCCCATCGGGGGAGTTCGGTCATGGGAACACCCATGGCGGATACCGGGCCGTGAACACTGAATGCTGAGGGGTCCGTGGAGGCCAGGTTGTGGATATAGCTGTTGAAAGGTTCTTCCGGGCCGCCATGCATGTCGGCATAGAGTCCCTGGTAGGTGTTTCGGTTCCAGGGCTGCGGGTTCTCACGGGACCACTGAACAAGTTCAGCTTCATCGACGTAGACAGCATCTGTTTTATGGTCGATCCATGCTGAGAATTTATGCAGGGTCTCCTTGTTGTTATATTCGCTTATACCGGTATCATAACGGTAATCCCAGCCATGTACGCCGCAAAGCAGATTCTTTCCATTGATATGCCCGTCGGCCATGAGAGCACCACGGTGGAGACATCTTCCGTAAAGTACCGAAACATCGTCGCCATAACGGATAACGACGAGATCGACATCTGCAACCAGTGCGTAGCAGGGCTTTTTGTCCTCAAGCCCGCTCCATGTTGCAACTTTAACTTTTTTTGTCTTAACATTGTTATACATGGGCAGAAAAGAAGATGTTTCGTTATTTTTTTTATAAAGATAATCATTAAAGTTCTGAAACAATATGCAGTTTGATCCGAATAAATTTACAGTAAAGGCGCAGGAGGCCCTGCAGTCTGCAGCAACGCTTGCAGGCAGCAGGCGGCATCAGCAGATAGAGCCGGCTCATCTTCTCCATGTCATGCTGAGTGACAGCGGGAATATCGGGTTTCAGATAGCACAGAAACTCGAAGTACAGGTCGATACTCTGCTTTCTGTTCTCGACCGTGAGCTCGATCGTATTCCGAAAGTTACCGGAGCGTCTGCGACCGGCCAGTATATATCACAGGAGACGGGAAAGGTTTTTGATGTTGCTCTGAAGGAGGCGGAGAGCCTGAAAGACGAATACATCAGCTCGGAGCATCTTTTTATCGCCATGAGCGAAGCCGGTGTCAAGGTTTCTCCTGTGATGAGGGACGCCGGCCTGAATCGTGATGCTATTCTCAAGGTCATGGCAGGCATTCGGGGTTCTCAGCGTGTTACCAGTCAGACGGCGGAAGATACCTACAATTCACTGAAAAAATATTCGCGTAACCTGAACGACCTCGTTCGCAAGGGGAAACTCGATCCGGTCATAGGGCGTGACGAAGAGATCAGGAGAATTTTGCAGATCCTCAGCAGGAGGACCAAAAACAACCCCGTCCTGATCGGTGATCCCGGTGTTGGTAAAACGGCTATTGCCGAGGGTATTGCACAGCGTATTGTTGCCGGTGATGTTCCCGAAAACCTGAGAAGCAAGCAGATCGCGGCGCTTGATATTGCTCAGCTGGTTGCCGGGGCGAAGTTCCGGGGCGAGTTCGAGGATCGTCTCAAGGCGGTTATCAAGGAAGTGCAGGATTCCAACGGGGAGGTTATTCTTTTCATTGACGAGATGCATCTGCTTGTCGGGGCAGGCTCTGCCGAAGGTGCGGTTGACGCTGCTAATATTCTCAAGCCGGCGCTGGCACGCGGTGAGTTGCGATGTATCGGCGCAACAACGCTTGACGAGTACCGCAAGCACATTGAAAAAGATGCTGCTCTCGAAAGGCGTTTCCAGACGGTTATGGTTGATCAGCCAAGCGTCGAGGATACGGTATCTATCTTGCGTGGTCTTAAGGAAAAGTACGAGATCCATCACGGTGTCCGTATCATGGACTCTGCAATTATTGCAGCTGCTGAGCTTTCCGACCGCTACATTTCGGAGCGTTTTCTGCCCGACAAGGCAATCGACCTTATTGACGAGGCCTCTGCAAGGCTGCGCCTGGAGATGGACAGTGACCCGGAAGAACTCGACAGGGTGAATCGTGAGATCCGCCGTCTCGAAATAGAACGCGAAGCGCTTAAAAGGGAGCTTTCCAGCGAGTGAGTTTTAAGGGGGTTCAGCGCCTGACAACTGCGGGTTTATGATTTTCCTGAAGATAATTATCATTGGATGTTTTGTATGGTTTCTGTTTATTGAACAACTAAAATTATCGATACTATGAACATGAGAAGGAATGTGTTTGTATTGCTGCTGGTGCTTTCAGGCATGGTGACTGCTCCTGTGTTTGCAGGATGGAACCCTCATGAAGAGGAGAATGCGCGGCAGACGATCCGTCTGTTTCAGAAAACAGATCCAAGCCTGCAGATTTTTTTCGACGAGGCCTATGGCTATGCGGTTTTTCCTGATGTCTACAAGGGAGGGATACTGCTGCTGGGAGGTGCCCGCGGCAAGGGTTATGTGTATGAGCAGGGCAACATGATCGGCCGGTCTTCGATTACCCAGATCAATGTCGGCCCACAGCTTGGCGGTCAGGCGTTTGCGGAAATTATCTTTTTCCGCGGGCAGGCTGATCTCGAAGATTTCAAGAAAGGCAATTATGAGTTGAGCGCCCAGGCAAGCGCGATTGCCGTCACGGCAGGTGTGGCTACCAAAAGCGAGTATTCGGATGGTGTTGCGATATTTGCACTGCCCAAGAGCGGACTTATGGCAGAAGCCTCGGTGGGCGGTCAGAAGTTTTCTTTCGAGTCGTATGAGGAATAGCTGGTTAGCTTGACGGCCGGTTGGCGAGATGGCTTTTTAGCTTTTGCCTTTTGACTTGTATAATTTCGAACAACGAATTTTGTACCGGGTATGGGTTATGAATTAGTGGTGGGCCTTGAGGTCCACTGTCAGTTGAACACAGACAGCAAGGCTTTTTGCGGCTGCTCGACAGAGTTCGGTAAACCTGCAAACACCAACGTCTGCCCGGTATGCCTCGCACTACCCGGTGCCTTGCCGGTACTCAACCGGCGCGTTGTTGAGGATGCCGTCAAACTTGGCCTCGCGACGGATTGTACTATTGCCCGGCAATCGATACTTGCCCGAAAAAACTATTTTTATCCCGATCTGCCTAAAGGTTACCAGATTTCGCAGTACGAGGAGCCTGTCTGCTCCGAAGGAGAGGTTCTTGTCGATACCGATGAGGGGCGGAAGAGTATAAGGCTTGTCAGGATTCATATTGAGGAAGACGCAGGTAAATCCATACACGATATCGGTGACGACACCTTTATCGATGTCAACCGGTGTGGTGTTCCTCTGCTCGAGATAGTGAGCTATCCCGACATCCGTTCAGCAAGCGAGGCATCGTCGTATCTGCAAAAGCTGCGACAGGTTATCAAGTACCTTGGGATATCGGATGGCAATATGGAAGAGGGGAGTCTCCGCTGTGACGCCAACGTTTCCGTGCGGTTGAAAGGTATTGAGGAGTACGGCACGAGAACCGAGATCAAAAATATGAACTCCTTCAAGAATGTCGAAAAAGCTATAGAGTATGAGGCGCAGCGCCATATTGATATTCTGGAAAGCGGTGGAACGATTTCTCAGGAGACCCGTCTCTGGGACGCAGACAAGCAGGAGACCCGTTCGATGCGCAGCAAGGAGTTCGCTCATGACTACCGGTACTTTCCGGACCCGGATCTTGTTCCTGTTCAGATTGATGACGAGATGCTTGAGCGCCTTAAACTGGAGCTTCCCGAGTTTCCGGAGGCGCGCGCTGAACGTTTTGTGAAGGAATTCGGTATCCCCGTTTATGATGCGGGAGTACTGACGGCGGAGCGCGAAGTTTCGGACTATTTCGAGGCGGTTGTTCGTGCATGCAGTGATGCCAAGGCTGCATCCAACTGGGTAATGGGTGAGGTGCTGAGGATGCTCAAGGAGAGGAACATTTCTGTTGCTTCGTTCTCTGTCCCTCCTGAACGGCTTGGTGGGCTTATCAGTCTCATAGGCGGCGGAACGATCAGTAATACCATTGCCAAACAGGTGTTTGAGCGTATGCTGGAAACCGGTGATGATCCCGGGGCTATTGTTGAGGAAGAAGGACTTGCCCAGGTTTCGGATACCGCCGAGATCGAAAAAATTGTTCAGAGCGTTATTGATGCAAACTCCGGACAGGTAGAGCAATACAGGAGCGGAAAAACCAGAGTTTTCGGCTTCTTTGTCGGCCAGTGCATGAAGGCGATGAAAGGAAAGGCCAACCCCGTGGTAGTGAATGAGATTCTGAAGCAGAAACTTGAGGGGTAAGAGGGCAGGACGGAGCTGTCAGGAATCGCTGAAAAGGCCGTAGTCCTGTTTCTTTTCAGGTTCTTTTTCGGTAGCGGCACCGGGGTTGATGACTTCGATTTTCTGGCGTGCGTCCTGGAGCCTTTTCCTGCAGATCTCCGCAATTTTAAGCCCTTCTTCGTAAAGCTTGATGGATGTATCGATTCCGGTATCGGGGTGTTCCATTTCTCTGGTTATCTCTTCGAGTCTTGCAATAAGCTCCTCTATTGTGGCTTTTTTCTTGCTCATGGGACCTGGCGGGAAGCTGAGGGTTTTTCGGTTTGCTTTTGAGGTAACATAGCTAAAGCCGGTGAGTATTCAAAAAGGAGGCCGGGGGATAGAATTGAGGGGCTAGTGAGGGAAAAAGAGGGTGAAAAGGGGAGATCGTAACAGGGAATTATGAAATTTGTTGACAGTGCAAAAATAAATGTCAAAGGTGGAAACGGCGGAAACGGCTGTATGAGTTTTCGCAGGGAGAAATATGTGCCGAAAGGCGGCCCTGACGGCGGCGACGGCGGCAGAGGAGGGCATGTTTATCTCAAGGCTGACAGTCAGATGGCCACGCTGCTCGATTTCAGGTACAGGAAGCACTACGAGGCCGGGAGGGGTGCTCATGGACAGGGATCGAAAAAGAACGGGAAAATGGGTAACGATATTGTCATTCCCGTACCCTGCGGTACGGTTGTCAGGAATGCAGGAAGCGGAAAACTTATTGCCGATCTCGTCCAAAATGGTGAAGAACTGCTTGTTGCCGAAGGTGGCAGGGGCGGCAAGGGTAATCCCCATTTTGCCTCGGCCACACGCCAGACGCCAAGATATGCCGAGCCGGGAGGCAAGGGAGTGCGTCTTGAAATTGAGCTGGAGCTTAAACTTATTGCCGATGTCGGTCTGGTGGGATTTCCCAATGCAGGGAAATCAACGCTTATTTCGTCCATGAGTGCAGCCCGGCCGAAAATAGCGGATTATCCCTTTACTACGCTTGTGCCGAATCTCGGTATCGTACAGTACAGGGACTATAACTCTTTTGTTATGGCCGATATTCCCGGAATTATTGAGGGGGCTGCCGAGGGCAAGGGCCTCGGCCTCCAGTTTCTGAAGCATATCGAACGCACAAAGGTGCTTGCCGTGCTGGTATCCGCGGAGTCTGAAGATATAGCCGCTGAATATGCAATGCTCCTGAAGGAGATGGAAAAGTTTGATCCGGAGATGCTGCGCAAGCCGAGGGTGTTGTTGGTTACAAAAATGGATATCGTTCCGGAAGAGTTCAAATGCCCTGTGTTTGAGGACGGCGTTCAGGTGCTGCAGGTTTCGAGCATAACGGGACAGGGGCTCGAGGAACTGAAAGATGAGTTATGGAAAAAATTGCAGAAACACGGCAACGAAGCATGATAACAACGGATATTACCATAAGAACGGCACGTCTTGCAGATGCGGAAGCGATCGGGGGTATAACCTCTCTCTATGCGGAAAAGGGGTATATACTGAAACGCGCTCCGGAAAATATTATCGAGAATATTCGTAATTTTTTTGTCGCCGAGCAGAATGGCTCGGTTATCGGTTCATGTGCGATATCGTTTTTTACTCTTCACCTTGCTGAAATACGGACACTTGCAGTTATCGATACCTTCAAACGGCGTGGGGTTGGCAGCATGCTTGTTCGCAAAGCTGAAGAGGTTCTCGGGGAAGAAGGGGTTACAACGGCTTTTGTCCTGACGCTGAGCCCGGATTTCTTTCTCAGTCTGGGTTACCGGGAGGTGAGCAAGGAGATGTTCCCGCAGAAAATCTGGCGTGACTGCACCAACTGCCCGAAGCTCATGGCCTGTGACGAGATTGCGATGATAAAAGAGCTGGACGGGGTAACAGTCGGCAGTTCTCAGTAAGCAGTCGGCAGGAAAAAATGGAACGTGTTGGGGTAATCAAGCTTTTTGCCTTTTGAATTTTTACTTTTGACTTTATTCACGTGATTATCCAGGAAGTTACTGTAAAAAACCAGGCGGGTTTACATACCAGACCGGCAGCGGCGGTTGTCAAGATCGCCTCACGGTTTAAATCCGACTTTTTTATTGAAATGCGCGGTTCTGAGGTAAACGCCAAATCGATTATCGGGGTCATGAGTCTTGCTGCCCCGAAAGGCACGAAACTTATCCTCAAACTCGACGGTGAGGATGAAGAGGAAGCTGCGAAGCAGCTGATAGATTTCTTTGAGCAGGGTTTTGGTGAACAGTAGGATAGCGGTATTTCTCCTGTTCATGAAGACCCCGTAAAGGTTCAGTATTGTTTTTTTGTGTGCTCGTAGTCGAGATCCCTGAATAGAATTATCTTATCGGCAACTCTTTTTTCGATGCGCCTTTGAAAGCCCTGCATGTTGACCTTGTCAGCCCTTTTTTCCCTCTGAAGGGCGGGATCGCCCGGTTCAGCACAGCTTTGCGCGCTACGCTGCTGAAACAGGGGCACGAGGTAGAGGCAATATCCTTCAAACGGCTTTACCCCCGTATTCTCCTGGGGGGAAAAGGGGTTTATGAACCGGGGGTTTCCCGAGAACCCGGCAACGGGATTCTCCCTATTCTCGATCTCCTTAATCCTCTGACCTGGTTTTCGGCGGCCCGGCATATCAGGCGCATGCAGCCCGATATCATGATCTGCGCTTACTGGTTTGGCCTGCTCTCTCCTCTTTACAGGCTGCTCAGGCATGTTTCCGGAATAAAAATGATCGTGCTGATGCACAACTTTACCTCGCATGAGCGTTTTTTTGCCGAAAAGAAGCTTCGGGATCTTCTCATGGGGTCCGCTGACGGTATTGTAACCCTTTCTGAACATGTTGCTCGTCAGGTGGAGAATGCCTATCCGGATGTACCGGTAAGGGCTTTGTTTCACCCTGTTTACAGCCCGCCCGGCTTGTTGCTTTCCAGAGATGCCGCATGCAGCAGGCTCGGTATTGACCCCGGAAGGAGGGTGCTTCTCTTTTTCGGCTACATCAGAAGGTACAAGGGGCTCGACATTCTGGTGGATGCCATGCCGGAGGTTATTCGTCGTCATCCGGGGACACAGCTTGTTATCGCAGGTGAGTTTTATTACGGTGAGAAGAAGTTCCGGGAACGTATAGAAAAGCTTGGTATCGGGGAACAGGTAAAGATATATCCGGAGTTTGTCTCCGGGGAGCGTATGCCGTTGTTTTTCTCGGCTGCGGACGCGGTGGTGCTGCCTTACAGGGAGGCATCGCAATCCGGTGTGGTTCAGCAGGCATACGGATTTGGATGTCCGGTTATCGTTTCGGGCAAGGGAGGGCTGCCGGAGGCGGTTCGTGAGGGAAAGACCGGCGTTGTGGTTGATCCTCTCGGCCCCGGTACACTGGCAGAAGGTATCTGTGGTTTTTTGAGCAGCAGAGAATGCATCCCTTACGGGGAAAATGTCAAAAAGTATGCCCGGGATTTTTCCTGGGAAGCTTTTGCTGGCAAATTCGGGGATTTCGCCAGGGAGGTGATCTCGTGAGCTGCAAAAGAGATGCGGTACACGTGATCGTGGTGAACTGGAACAACGCCGGGGATACGATACGGTGTCTCGAATCACTCTCCGGGGTACATTTTCCGGGCATGAGGGTACTGGTTGTCGATAATGGTTCAACCGATGATTCGGCAGATCGTATCAGGGGCGCGTATCCCCAGTACGGCATGCTGAAGCTGGACAGGAACAGGGGTTTCGGCGGCGGGTGCAATGCAGGTCATGGGCAGGCGATGAAAGAAGGTGCGGAGTACGTTGTTTTTCTGAACAACGATACTGTTGTTGATCCGGGATTTCTCGAACCGTTGCTTGCTCCTCTTCGGCGGCGCGGCAGTGTTGCAATAACGGTCCCTCGGATATATTTCATGAATTATCATGGATGGATATGGTATGCAGGCGGTGAGGTGAACCTGCTGACGGGCCGGGTTGCTCACCGGGGTATTCGGAAGAAAGACGGCAAGCTTTTTGACGTGTCTTCCGAGACAAGTTACGCGACAGGGTGTTGTCTTGCGATGAGCGCATCGGATTTCAGCCGGTCGGGAGGGTTTGACGAGCGCTTTTCAATGTACGGTGAGGATGTCGATCTGTCGCTCAGGATCAGAGAGTCCGGGAAAAAGATACTCTATGTGCCCGCATCAAAAGTCTGGCACAGGGTGAGTGCTTCGGGGGGCGGCGAACTGAACCTTCTGAAACTCTGGCGAAAGAATCTGTCACTTTTGAGACTGCTTGCCAAACACGGGGCATGGTCAGGCATTTTTTTCTATCTGCTGCTTGCACCGTTCAGGCTGCTGCCGGGTGCGGTTTCTGTTGCTTTGTTCAGACTGAAAGAACCTGTTGATGTGGCACCAAAGGAAACGGGATGAAACAAAAGGTAACCATAGCCAGGGAAGCGGGGTTCTCATTTGCGGGATTTGTCGCGGGACAGGGCTTGCGGTTTCTTTTCACCCTTGTCGTCGCGGCGATGCTTGGTGCCGAGTCCCTTGGTGTTTACGCGCTTTCGCTCGCCGTTATCCAGGTTGCCGAGGTGCTTGCTGTAGGTGGTTTGGACACAGGAGTGCTTCGATTTGTCAATTTGCATGAATCCCGACCGGATAAACAGCGAGGTCTTGTTGCGGCGGCCCTGAAAACATCCCTGCTCTTTTCTCTGCCGGTTGTCCTTTTTCTTGTTGTTTTTTCGGGTTTTCTCGCCGCCATGCTCAACGGCGGCGGTCTGCTGCGCCTGACACTTCTCTGCTACGCCTGTTCTGTACCTTTTCATGTGCTTATTGCGGTTGCGGGACATGCTGTTCAGGCATACGGAAAACTACGCCCCAAAATTATTGCCGGACAAGTCCTTGTGCCGGGAGGGATGTTGCTGCTCTTTATTCTGATCAATGCTTTTGTTGGTGGATCGTTCGCTCTCGTTTGTTCTCTTCCTTTGTCAGCGCTTGCCGGGTTTGTCTGGATATGGATGCAGCTTCACGGCATAACCGGGGTTTCGGCAAGATGTCTGCTACGTGCAAAACCAGAAAAGGAGATGCTCCGATACGCCCGTCCTCTGATGCTGGTTGCGCTTATGGGCATGGTAAGTCACTGGCTGGACATCCTTATGCTTGGCTGGTATGCCGGTACGGAAACTGTCGGGTTGTATCAGCCTGCAGTGAGGACCGCCGGTTTGATGCGTTCGGTTTTTCTTGCTTTTGCCGGTATCGCAGCCCCGATATTGGCAGGAATGCACGGCCGCGGAGAGATAAAGGAAATAGAAAAGCTGTTCAGGGTTGTGAGCCGCTGGGTGACGATGATGGTCATACCGCTGGCGATACTGTTGCTGGTGATGCCGGGTACCGTCCTTGCCCTGTTCGGCGATGCTTTTACGGTTGCAGCGCCGGTTCTGGTTGTACTTGCAGTTGCGGTTCTGGTGCAATCCTTTTTCGGGCTATACGATACAGTGTTGCAGATGACCGGTTACTCGAGGCTCTGTTTTATGAACGGGATGGCAGGTCTGGCGGCGCATGTCGTGCTCAACATGCTGTTGATTCCTTCCTACGGCATGATCGGTGCGGCATGGGCATTGTTGGCGGTTTACTTTCTGCTTGGTGCTGCAAGAGTTGCTGAAGTCCGGGTGATCCTTGGCCTCCATGGGTTCAGCGCACCACTGATCAAGCCTCTTTTCGCCGGTGTAGTATCCGGTATGGTTCTTGCATCAGCAAGACCTTTTCTTGAGTCCCTGCATGTTACGATATCGCTTGGAGGCTCGATGTTGCTTGTTATTACGGTATATTTGCTTCTTATCAGGCTGATGAAGTTGGAACAGGAGGAGATGGACGTTATTTTGGAGCTGTTTTCTTTTGTCAAGAAATAGTTGATTCTTCGAAACGTCCTGGTAAAAACCGTGAGCAAGTTAGTTAAAAACTCATTTCTCTCATGTCTCGTCTCCTTTTTGGGATACCTCTTGCTTATTGCCGGGTTGTTCTATCCTGTTGTGTTCCAGGGGCAGGTGCCGGCTTCCCCGGACAGTGTAAGTCCCATGGCTACATCCATGGCGCTGGATGCGGTATATCAGGAGACCGGGCATTATCCTTTATGGCAGCCGTGGTCTTATTCGGGAATGCCGACGGTTGAAGCTTTTACCTATCTGAACGGTCTCTATTATCCGGGGGTACTTCTCGGCTTTTTTCAGGTGGACGGTCTGCTGCTGCAGTTGCTTCATTTCGTTTTTGCCGGTTTAGGAGGTTTTGTTCTGCTGCGCTATTTCAGGCTTCATGATGTAGCTGCATTTCTTGGCGGGGCGGCATTCATGCTCACGCCCTATATGGTAACGATGTTTGTCTATGGGCACGGAAGCCAGCTTATGACCGCAGCATATATGCCGTGGGTACTTTGGGCGGGGCTTCGGCTTCTGGACAATATGCGTCCGTCGGACATGGGAATTCTGGCTCTTCTGGCGGGATTTCAGCTGCAGCGGGGTCATGTCCAGATTGCCTACTACACCTGGCTGCTGCTTTTTCTGCTGATTGCGCTGAAAGTGGTGAGCGGTTCTTCAGCAGCAGAAAAGTTTAAAAAATCTGCAATGGCTTTTGTTGCTCTCTGCATTGCGGTTGTCATCTCGTCGGCGGTTTATCTTCCGGTTTTCGAATATACTCCGTTTTCTGTTCGCGGCGCCGGATCAGGAGGGGGTGCTGCTTATGACTATGCTACCATGTGGTCCATGCATCCGCTTGAGTATATTACCTATCTTCTTCCGGGCGCAGCAGGTTTCGGGGGGATTGCCTACTGGGGCAGGATGCCGTTCACCGATTACCCGAACTATGCGGGGATTGTAGTGCTTTTCCTTGCGGCAACAGGGGTTGTCGCCGAACGCAAGAGAGGCTTTGTCTGGTTTCTTGCAGGCGGTGCTTTCCTGATGGTTTTTCTTGCTTTCGGTAAGTACTTCAGTCCGGTATACGACCTGTTTTACCATTTTATACCGTTTTTCAGCCGCTTCAGGGTTCCTTCCATGGCTTTGATCGTGGTTTCCCTGAATCTTTCACTGCTTGCGGGTTTCGGGTTGCATTCCCTTATGGAAGGGGTCAGGGGGAGAGGCTTGTTTATTTTGAAGGCAGGGGCGTTGCTTCTTGCGTTATGCGTTATTGTATTCCTGCTTGCTGAAAAGCCTTTCGAGCAGTTTCTCCGTTCCCTGTTTCCGGTGCCTCCGGTTAACAGTGCCGAACTTGCCGGGCTGGTTAACCAGGTTCGATGGGATCAATGGAAAAGCAGCTTTTTCGGACTGGTGTTTTTCGGGGTTGTGTTTGCTTTTCTCGTTTGGCTCCGATCGAAAAAAGTCACCGGGATGGTTCTTACGGGGACGCTTGTGACGGTGCTTGCCCTTGCCGATCTGCTTACTGTAGACCGTCAGGTTGTTTCGCCTTCAAACAGTTCTCTTCGCTCTTCCCGGCTTGTGCCGGAAGATCATCTCAAACGAGCGTTCTCACAGGACGGGGTGACCGGGTTTTTAAGCGCTGAACCGGGCGTTTTCAGGATTTATCCTGCTGCTCAACTGTTCGGGGAGAACAAGTTTTCGGTGTTCGGTATCGAGTCCACAGGAGGCTATCATCCCGCCAAGCTTCAGGTTTATGATGAGATGCTCAGGGTTTCGGAAAACCTTTCGAATATAGAGCTGTTGCGGATGCTGAATGTCAGGTATATTATCAGTTCATCACCTCTTGATCACCCGCTTCTTGACGTTGTCTATGACGGTGAACTTCGCCTGGTAAGAGGTCCTGTCAGGGTAAGAATATACCGGCTGTCCGGTGCCATGCCGCGCGCATGGTTTATCCGTGAAGGGATTCCTGAAATGCAGGGCGCTGATGTGTATGGAAAACTGCTCGGCGGCGAGGTGGATATCGCGAGGCAAGCCCTTGTAGAAGATGCACAGTGGGAAGGCAGAAAACTGTTCGGCGAAGGCAGGGTTGTCGCGATTGAAGCAGTTCCCGAGAAAATAGTGCTCTCGGTACAGGCGGATGCAGAGGCTTTTCTTGTGTTGAGTGAAGTGTATTATCCTCTTCGCTGGAAAGCGAGAGTCGATGGCAAAGAGCAACAGGTATTCAAGGTCAACGGTTTGTTGCGGGGTATTACGGTGCCTGAGGGAGAACATGAAATTGTGTACTCTTTCGACAGAAGAAGTTTTGAAAACGGCAGGAAGCTTTCTCTTGCGGCTTTTATTGTAGGGTTGCTGCTTGTGGGCACGGGTGGTCCGGGTCTGGGGAAGTGGCGCCGGGTCAGGTAATAAAACAGTTGTAGAGGCGTGAAAAAGGTATTGTTTCTTTGTATGAACTTCCCTCCGATGATGACCGAAGGATCGTCACGTGCCTTCAAACTTGCGTCGTCCCTTCCGGAAGTTGGCTGGGAGCCGGTTGTAATTGCTTTTCATTCGGTTTCGGGACCGGAGATCGAGCAGTTGCCTTTTGATGTTCACTATGTTGGACAGGAGGTGTCCCTGTCGGATCATGATGCTGAGCAGATGTTCAGGTTCGTGCACGGTTTGCCGCAGAGGAAACGTGCTTTTCCAAAGTTTGGAAAAACACGGTTGAAAACCGGTACCTGGAAAAATGGCTGGGAGAAAAAAGCACGTGCTGTAGCCGGGCAGGTTTTGCTCGACAATCCGGATGTGGAAATGATTTACGCGCAGGCACCTCCGTTTTCCCCTCACCGTCTTGCCCTTGAGCTTTCCGGCAAGCACAGCCTGCCGGTGGTATTTGACTGCATAGGTTCCTTTGCTGCAGACAAACTCGAGATGACTGTTATGCACTCCGGTCACTGTGTTGTCATGCCGTCGAGGGATCTGAAAGAGCTTTTTCTTCGAAAATACAGGGAAGAGCTGTCTCATGGCGATATTTCGATCGTCAAAAACTGCTTTGATCCAAAGGCTCTTCAAACTGTTGGTGTGAAGCAGGATGCGGGGGCTCTCATGCGATGGGTGTTCCATATTGAAATGGCCGAAGATGGTGACTTGAAGCGTTTCTTTTCGGGCCTTTCAACTTTTACACAGTCCTCGCATGCTGGTAGAGAGAAACTTTCCTTTGTGTTTACAGGAGCCGGGTCCGTTGCCGTCGGGCGTTATCTGAAAAAATACGGGCTTGAGGATTTTGTTGAGGCGCATCATGTCTGCTCCCAAAGGGAGGAACTGGAACTCTGCATGCGTGCAGATGTATACTGTCTGGTGCTTGGAAGAGCCGAGGGTCATGAGGTTTTTGTTCCTGAAAGGCTTTACGATGTTCTGGGCATGAGCACGTCGCTTGCCGGAGTGCTGCCGGAGGGTTTGTCGAGACAGCTTATACTCGGTGTGGGAGGCAGAGCGGCTTCAATCGGCAGTTCCGACGACATTGCAGATTTTCTGCAGGATACTCTGTATCTGTGGCGCTCGAAGCAGCTGCCTGTCGTGAGTGACGTTGTGGCACGCGATTATCATATCCAATCAGCCGTTCAGGAGTTTCTCAGGGAGATGGCCGCCAGGCTCCCTCTGTTCTGAGCTACGGATAGCCGGAGAATATTTCCCGGAAAAGCCTAAAAAATGTGTCTTGTGTTTTTGTATTTTTTGCAGAATTATTTTACCTTGGTTGTCCTTATGGATTTTATGATCGATTCGTACTTGAACGTTTAATCAAAAGAAATAGAAGAGAGTTTAGAATATGCCGACGATTCAGCAGCTTATCAGACGCGGGAGAAAAACCAAGGCGTCGAAAACAGCGTCACCGGCTCTTGAAAAGTGTCCGCAGAAACGGGGGGTCTGTACCCGTGTGTACACAACGACGCCGAAGAAACCTAACTCCGCGCTCAGAAAGGTTGCTCGTGTGAGGTTGTCCAACAAGATAGAGGTGACGGCCTACATTCCGGGTGAAGGCCATAATCTGCAGGAGCACTCGATTGTACTGATCCGTGGCGGAAGGGTCAAGGATCTTCCGGGTGTACGCTATCATATTGTGAGAGGTTCACTGGATACTTCCGGGGTTGCCGATCGCAGGAATGCGCGTTCAAAGTATGGGGCCAAACGCCCTAAAGAGGCGGCTGCCAAGTAATCGAATCTATTAATTATTGATAAATATGGGCAAGAAAGTTGTATACAGCGGCGTCAAGCCGGATGTGCGTTTTGGTGACGAGAGTGTTTCTCGTTTGATAAATGCGGTTATGCTTGACGGCAAGAAAAATGTGGCGGCAAAGATAGTGTACGGAGCGATGGATATTATTGCTGAAAAGATGAAAGATGAAGAGCCGCTCGAGGTGTTTCACCGTGCTTTGTCGAATGTTTCCCCGCTTGTAGAGGTTCGCAGCAAAAGGGTCGGTGGCGCAACCTATCAGATTCCGATGGAGGTGCAGCCGTCAAGGCGGGAGGCTCTGGCGTTTCGCTGGATCAAGCAGTTTTCCGTACGCCGCGGCGGGCGGTCAATGGCTGAAAAGCTGGCAGCCGAGCTTATGGATGCTGCGGGTGAGCAAGGGGCCTCGGTGAAAAAGAGGGACGAGGTTCATCGTATGGCGGATGCGAACAAAGCTTTTGCACATTTCAGATTTTAATAAATATTAACGGGCGAAGATTGATTTCATGGCACGGCAAGTTGGATTAGCGAATGTTCGCAATATCGGTATCATGGCACATATTGATGCCGGAAAAACAACAACCACAGAGAGGATTTTGTATTATACCGGGCGTCTTCACAGGATGGGGGAGGTTCATGATGGCGGCGCTACGATGGACTGGATGGAGCAGGAGAAAGAACGGGGCATTACTATAACCTCTGCGGCGACGACCTGTTTCTGGGTTCCGAAGATCGGAAACTTCCAGGATGCCAAGCATCGCATCAATATTATCGATACTCCCGGTCATGTTGATTTTACTGTCGAGGTTGAGCGTTCGCTGAGAGTGCTTGACGGAGCTGTTGCACTGTTCTGTGCTGTCGGTGGTGTCGAGCCCCAGTCCGAGACTGTCTGGCGCCAGGCGAACAAGTACAAGGTGCCGAGAGTTGCATATGTGAACAAGATGGATCGTGTCGGTGCTGATTTCTTCGCGGCTGTAAAGGCGGTAAGAGAGCGTCTCGGTGCCAATCCGGTTCCTACCCAGATCCCGATCGGTCAGGGCGAGATGTTTGCCGGTGTTGTCGATCTTATTCGTATGAAGGGGATTATTTACGATAAAGAGGATGGCAGTACCTATGAAGAAGTTGAAATTCCTCATGATCTTGAGAGCGAGGCCAAGCACTGGCGAATCAATATGCTGGAGGCTGTTTCCGAGCTGGATGAAACACTTCTCGAAAAATATCTCGAAGGTGAGAATATAACAGAAGAAGAGGTGCGCAAGGTTTTGCGCCAGGCTACTCTTGACGGAACTATTATTCCTGCATTGTGCGGATCCTCTTTCAAGAACAAGGGTGTTCAATTCATGCTCGATGCCGTCATCGAGTATCTTCCTTCTCCGGTCGATGTTGGTGCGGTTGCCGGTCATCATCCTTCGAATGATGCGGAAATCAGCCGGGAGCCGAAAGATGAGGAGCCGTTTGCGGGTCTTGCATTCAAAATTGCGACGGACCCTTTTGTCGGCAAGCTTACCTTTTTCCGGGTCTATTCGGGTGTTCTCAAGGCGGGCAGCTATGTTCTGAATACGGTTACCGGGAAGAAAGAGCGTATCGGCAGGTTGATGCAGATGCATTCCAACAAGAGAGAGGAGCGTGACGCGGTATATGCCGGGGATATTGCTGCGGCTGTCGGGTTGAAGGATGTTAAGACGGGGGATACGCTTTGTGACGAGAGCAAGCCTATCGTCCTTGAAAAGATGGTGTTTCCTGAGCCGGTTATCCAGATCGCTATCGAGCCGAAGACGAAGGCTGATTCGGACAAGCTTGGCCTTTCGCTGTCAAAGCTTGCCGAGGAAGACCCGACATTCAGGGTTTCATCCGATGAAGAGACGGGTCAAACGCTTATTGCCGGCATGGGTGAGCTTCACCTCGAGGTGCTGGTGGACAGGTTGAAACGGGAGTTCAAGGTCGAGGCCAATATCGGACAGCCCCAGGTTGCCTACCGTGAAACCATTCGTTCTGCAGTTGATCACGAAGGGAAGTTTGTCCGGCAGTCCGGTGGTAAAGGTCAGTTTGGTCTGGTCAATATCAAGGTTGAGCCTCTTGAGGAAGGGAAAGGGTATGAGTTTGTCGATGCAGTCAAGGGCGGTGTTGTTCCTAAAGAGTATATCCCGGCTGTGTCAGCCGGTATTCAGGAGGCAATGAAGGATGGTGTTGTTGCCGGCTATCCTGTACAGGACGTAAAGGTAACCCTTTACGACGGTAAATATCATGAAGTTGACTCATCTGAAATGGCATTCAAAATTGCCGGTTCCATCGGTTTCAAGGGTGCTGCAAGAAAAGCCAACCCGGTTCTGCTTGAGCCGATCATGAAGGTTGAGGTTATTACGCCTGAGGAATATCTGGGAGATGTGATGGGTGATCTTTCGAGCCGTAGAGGTCATATCGAAGGTATGGGCGAGCGGGCCGGCGCACAGTTCGTCAAAGCCAGAGTGCCGCTGTCCGAGATGTTTGGATACTCGACAATTCTCCGTTCAATGACCCAGGGAAGGGCGAATTATACTATGGAGTTTGAGTGTTACAATGAGGTGCCGAAGAATATTGCGGAGGCTCTTCAGGAGAAAAACGTAGCCAAGGATGAGTAAGTGAGAGAGAATGGCAGTAGCAAGTGTATTTTTTGTACTAATAACAACAGTTAACCGATAGAGGGAGACGAGATATGGCAAAAGAGGTCTACAAAAGGGAGAAACCCCATGTCAATATTGGTACCATCGGTCACGTCGATCATGGTAAAACAACGCTGACAGCGGCGATTACATCAGTGCTTGCAAAAACTGGAATGGCGGAACAGCGTGAATTCGGGGACATCGACAAGGCTCCGGAAGAAAGAGAGCGTGGTATAACTATATCGACCGCTCACGTAGAGTACCAGACCGACAAGCGCCACTATGCGCATATCGACTGTCCTGGTCACGCCGACTATATTAAAAACATGATTACCGGTGCCGCACAGATGGACGGGGCAATCCTCGTTGTTGCCGGTACCGACGGCCCTATGCCGCAGACCCGTGAGCACATTCTGCTTGCGCGTCAGGTGAATGTTCCTGCGCTTGTTGTATTCCTTAACAAGGTTGACATTGCTGACCCGGAACTTCTCGAACTGGTTGAGCTTGAGCTTCGTGAGCTTCTGTCGGAGTACGATTTCCCTGGTGACGATATTCCGATCATCAAAGGTTCCGCTCTGAAAGCCCTTGAGGGTGATGCAGAAGCTGAAAAAGCTATCAAGGAGCTTATGGATGCGGTTGATAACTATATTCCCGATCCGGTTCGTGATGTCGACAAACCGTTCCTGATGCCTGTGGAAGATGTGTTCTCCATTTCAGGCCGGGGTACTGTCGGTACAGGCCGTATCGAGACTGGTATTGTCAAGATCAACGAGGAAGTTGAGCTTGTCGGTATCAAGCCTACCAGAAAAACAGTTGTTACCGGCATCGAGATGTTCCAGAAGACGCTTGACGAAGGACAGGCCGGCGACAACGCAGGTCTCCTGTTCAGAGGTGTTGACAAGGATGAAATCGAGCGCGGTATGGTTGTTGCCAAACCCGGCTCCATTACACCGCACACCAAGTTCAAGGCAAAGGTGTACATCCTGAAAAAAGAAGAGGGTGGCCGCCATACTCCGTTTTTCAACAATTATCGTCCGCAGTTTTATTTCAGAACCACCGACGTGACCGGTGCAGTTACTCTTCCGGAAGGTGTCGAGATGGTCATGCCCGGCGACAATCTGTCGATTGATGTTGAGCTTATTGTGCCGATCGCTATGGATGAAAACCTGATGTTTGCTATCCGTGAGGGTGGTCGTACTGTAGGCGCCGGTACTGTAACTCAAATTATCGAGTAAGGCGCGGATACTGTTCGCAGTGGGGCGGGGGCATAGCAGCTCGCCCCTTTTTTATTCTAAACATTGAAAGAGGATTAAGACAAGTGGCTGTTCAGCAAAAGATCAGAATAAAGCTAAAGTCCTACGATCATAGTCTGGTGGACAAGTGGGCCGTCAAGATTATCGATGTGGTGAAGCAGACGGATGCTATCATCTTCGGTCCTATCCCGTTGCCGACCAAAACTCATGTGTACACCGTCAACCGGTCTCCGCATGTTGACAAGAAGTCCAGAGAGCAATTTGCTTTTTCATCACACAAGAGATTGATCGAGATAATGAACCCTACCGGCAGGACAATTGATATGCTGATGAAGCTTGAGCTTCCGAGCGGTGTGGATGTTGAAATAAAGTCTTAATGAAAATTGAAAAGCAAAGAGGAAATGGCGGCGATTCTTGGTAAAAAAATAGGTATGACCAGCATATATAATGAGAACCGCGAAGCGGAACCATGTACGGTCATCCAGGCCGGGCCCTGTTTTGTTTCACAGGTTAAAACAGCCGACAATGACGGTTATGAGGCATACCAGCTGAGCATAGGCGAAAGGAAAGAGGCGAAAGTTTCCAAACCCCTGAGGGGGCATTTTGCAAAAGCGGGAATTACTCCCGGTTACAAGATGGCCGAGTTTGGTAAGGATGTTATGGGGGTTGAGCTTGAGCAGGGCAGCCCTGTAAGTGTTGAGATGTTCCGTGAGGGAGAGATGGTCGATGTTCGTGGAGTTTCGAAAGGTAAAGGGTTTGCCGGTGTGGTCAAGCGCCATAATTTCGGCGGCGGTTCAAGAACTCATGGTCAGTCGGACAGGCTGCGCGCGCCCGGTTCGGTTGGCGGTGCTTCCGATCCGTCGCGTACCTTCAAGGGGACAAAAATGGCTGGACGTATGGGCGGCAAGACCGTCAAGGTAAGAGGGCTGGAAATCGTGAAGGTGATACCGGAATCGAATCTTCTTGTTGTTAAAGGTGCTGTTCCGGGTGTGAAAAACTCCTATGTGCAGATTGTTTCTTCAAACAAGTAAAAGGTGATTACAGGGAAGCATGGAACTTAAAGTTTTAAATACAGGCGGCTCGGAAACCGGTGAGGTCGTCACGCTGGCCGACAGTGTTTTCGCTGCGGAGGTGTCGGAGCATGCCATGTATCTCGATGTTAAGTCCATCATGGCAAACAGGCGTCAGGGTACGCATAAGGTGAAAAACCGTTCCGAAGTCAGGGGCGGTGGCAGAAAACCTTACAGGCAGAAAGGTACCGGTCATGCCAGACAGGGTTCAACCCGCTCGCCTCTGATGGTGGGTGGTGGATCGATCTTCGGTCCCGAACCACGCGACTATGGCCTGAAGATTAATAAAAAGGTTAAGCGTCTTGCGCGGCGTTCGGCGTTGACGAGCAAAGCCGGTGAAGGCAGGATTGTTGTCGTCGAAGATTTCGTGTTCGACCAGATAAAAACAAAGCAGATGGCGGAGATACTGAAAAATCTCGGTCTCGATAGCAAAAAGACGCTTATGTTGATGCCGGAGCATAGCGATACCGTTGTCAAGTCGGGAAGAAATATCTCCGGGCTGAATGTTGTTGTGGCGGACAAGGCGTCTACATATGACATACTTGACAGCCAGACGGTGCTTATGCAGAAGACTGCACTGAAGAAGATTGAGGAAACACTGGGTTAACCACAGTAGAGACAGCAAAAAAGAGGTGTTTATGAGAAATCCGTTATTGCAGCCCTGGCTTACAGAAAAAAGCACACGATTGACCGAGCAGCAGGGTCAGTATGCTTTCAAGGTCAAGGCAAATGCCGATAAGACAGATATCAAAAGAGCGATTGAGGAAAAGTTCGGGGTTGAAGTGAGATCGGTCCGTACAGCAAACTGCCTGGGGAAAACCAAAAGGCAGTACACCCGAAAAGGATTGATTGCAGGAAAGAAAAACAACTGGAAAAAGGCTGTCATCACACTCGGGGAGGGACAGGTAATCGATTATTATTCCGGTTCGACTGACCAGGGAGAAGAAAAGAAATCCAATAAAGGTTAGACAATAGTTTACAATGGCGATTAGGAAATTAGGCCCAGTTACACCGGCATCAAGGTATCTATCATACTCCAAGTTCGAGGAGGTCACCAAAAGCAAACCTGAAAAAAGTCTGCTTGCGCCCCTGAAAAAATCGGGTGGAAGAAACCGTGCAGGGCGTATCACTTCCCGACACAGAGGGGGAGGGCACAAACGTTTTTATCGTATCATCGATTTCAAGCGCAACAAGGACAATGTTCCGGCAAGGGTTGCGGCAATCGAGTACGATCCAAACCGTTCATCGAGAATTGCATTACTTCATTATGCGGACGGTGAAAAGCGGTATATCCTTGCGCCGAAAGGATTGCAGGTCGATGATATGCTGCAGAGTGGCGAAAGAGTAGAAGTCAGGGTTGGTAATTCCATGCCGCTGAAAAACATTCCGCTTGGTACCGATGTACACAACATCGAAATGAAGCAGGGCAAGGGTGGCCAGATGGTGCGCTCGGCAGGTGCATTTGCCGTGCTTGCTGCTAAAGAGGGGGACCATGCTACCCTGAAGCTTCCGTCCGGTGAAATCCGCAAGGTTCGAATAGAGTGCCGCGCGACTATCGGCGGTGTCGGTAATGACGATCATGAAAATATTGTGCTCGGCAAGGCAGGCAGGAGCCGCTGGCTCGGAATCAGGCCACAGACACGAGGTATGGCGATGAACCCTGTCGATCACCCTATGGGTGGCGGTGAAGGTAGATCGAAGTCAGGTGGCGGTCGCAAGCATCCGAAGTCACCGTGGGGCCAGATTGCAAAAGGCATGAAGACCAGGAATAAAAAGAAGGCATCGGGCAAGCTGATCGTTCGGGGCCGTAAAGCGAAATAAAAAGGGAAGCAATAAAACAAGCAGAGAGAGAATATGCCAAGATCACTTAAAAAAGGGCCGTTTATCGAAAGCAAGCTGGAAAAGCGGATTCTTGAGATGAACAGCAAGGGTGAGAAAAAAGTGGTGAAGACCTGGTCAAGAAGCTCGATGATATCACCTGAATTTGTCGGTCATACCATTGCAGTGCATAACGGTAAATCACATATTCCCGTGTATGTCAGTGAGAATATGGTAGGACACAAGCTGGGTGAATTTGCTCCGACGAGAACCTATCGCGGCCACGCCGGCGGTAAGTCTGAAAAAGGCGGATCAGCACCCAGGAAAAAGTAAACAGAATAATGCGGAAAGGTTAAGGAGACATGCAAGCTAAAGCAGTATTACGGCACACGCCGACATCGCCCAGAAAAATGCGCATTGTGGCGGGTCTTGTTCGCGGAAAACAGGTTGACCAAGCAAAGGCGATCCTGATGAACTCGACAAAAGCCGCATCCCGCAACGTAATGCAGACACTCAAGTCCGCGGTTGCAAACTATACCCAGAAGAACCCTGACGACAGGGCTGGTGACAATGACTTGTTTATCAAGGAGATATTTGTCGACGAGGGACCGACCATAAAACGCATGCTTCCAGCCCCTATGGGCCGTGCGTACAGGATTCGCAAGCGTTCGAACCATTTGACGATAGTTGTCGATAAGGTTAATCCAGTACAATAAATAAACTAACAAGGAGCTAACATTGGGTCAGAAAGTTCATCCTACTGGATTCAGATTAGGGATAATTAAGGACTGGACATCAAGGTGGTATGATGATGGGCCGGTAATTGCCGAGAAACTCAGGCAGGATCAGGTTATCCGTAACTATGTCGGCGCACGTCTGAAAAGAGAGCGTGCAGGTGTTGCAAGGATCGTTATCGAGCGTACGACAAAGCATATCAAGATCAATATTTTTGCCGCTCGCCCGGGTGCGGTGGTTGGCAGAAAAGGAGAGGAGATTAACAATCTTTCCCAGGAGCTGAGCCGTATCACCGGCAAGGAAGTGAAAATAGACGTTGTCGAGGTTGTCAAACCTGAGGTCGAGGCCCAGCTTATTGGAGAAAATATCGCTTACCAGCTTGAGAACAGGGTTTCTTTCCGGCGTGCCATGAAGCAGGCTATTCAGCAGGCGATGAGAGCCGGTGCCGAAGGTATCCGCATTCGTTGCGCAGGAAGGCTCGGTGGTGTCGAGATCGCCCGTGCGGAGCAGTATAAAGAGGGCAAGATTCCGTTGCATACCCTTCGGGCAAATGTCGATTATGCAAGTGTAACCGCTCATACAATCGCCGGTGCCATCGGTATCAAGGTATGGGTTTATAAAGGAGAGGTTCTCATCCAGCGCATCGATGCCGTTGAAGAGGAAGAGATGAAGAAGATCAGGGAGCGCAGAAGCGAACAGAGATCGAGAGGCGGCAGGGATTCCCGTAACAGAAGGCGCCGCAGGCCGAAGAAAACCGCTTGAAACACGGACGGATAAGAACTTTACAATCAGAAAAAGAATGGAGTTGCCGGTATGTTAATGCCGAAGAGAGTTAAACATAGAAAAGTTCAGCGCGGCAGGATGAAAGGCAATGCACAGCGTGGAACAACGATTACCTTTGGTTCATATGGATTGAAAGCTCTTGAGCCTGCATGGATAACCAGTCGTCAGATTGAAGCTGCACGTGTTGCGATGAACAGATATATGAAGAGGGATGGAAAAATCTGGATCAGAATTTTTCCCGACAAACCGGTGACCAAAAAGGCTGCGGAAACGCGTATGGGGTCAGGTAAGGGTACTCCGGAGTTCTGGGTTGCTGTTGTCAGACCAGGCAGGATCATGTTCGAGGCTGACGGCGTTCCGCCGGAAATCGCTACGGAAGCTTTCAGGCTGGCAGCCAAAAAGCTGCCGATCAAGACAAAGTTTATTGTTCGGCCCGATTTCGAGGGGTAATGTGCTAAACAGACTGAGAATTTACCATGAAAAAGCAAGAAATAGCAGCAAAGAGCAAGCAGGAACTCGTCGATAGCATTAGAGAACTGGAAGACCGGCTTGCGGACCTGGCATTTTATAAGGTTATCGAGCCGCCGCAGAATCCGATGGTGTTTCGCAATTCCCGCCGTGATATTGCGAGGATGAAAACCAGGTTGCGCCAGCTTGAAATGGAGGAAGGCATCGAGGCCTGAAGCGTGCTGCAAGGGGTTAATCAAAGGGAGAAACTTAAAACCGGAAAACTGCAATGGCAAAAAGCGCAGAAGAGAGAAGTCGCAAGAAAAGCTGGGTAGGCAAAGTTGTCAGTGATAAAATGGACAAGGCTATAGTCATAGTCATTGAGCGCAGGGTTCAGCATCCAGTCTATAAGAAATATTTCAAGAAAACAACACGTCTGATGGCTCATGACCAGAACAATGAGGCTGGCATAGGCGATATTGTGAAGGTTACGGAGTGCAGGCCGCTCAGTAAAAGAAAAAGCTGCAGACTGGTTGAAGTCGTTGAAAAGGCAAAGTAAACTCGATTTCCAATTTCATTTTTAATAAAGGTTGAAGTACGATGATCCAGAAAGAGACAAATCTGGTTGTAGCCGATAACAGCGGCGCTAAAAAAGTTCGGTGCATACATGTGTTCGGTGGTACGGGAAGGCGCTACGCCGGTCTTGGGGATCAGATAATGGTAACCGTAAAAGCGGCTGTTCCCGGTGGAGTTGTCAAGAAAAAAGAGGTGACAAAGGCCGTTGTGGTTCGTTGTGCCAAGGAACAGAGAAGGAAAGATGGTTCATATATTCGTTTTGACGAGAATGCCGTTGTGCTGCTCAATGCACAGGGCGAGCCTCGTGGAACGCGTATTTTCGGGCCTGTTGCAAGAGAGTTGAGGGACAGGAAGTATATGAAGATAGTTTCTCTGGCCCCGGAGGTGTTGTAGACAGGGAAACGTAAAAGCGGGAGTAACTCAGCTGGTAGAGTCACAGCCTTCCAAGCTGTTGGTCGCGGGTTCGAGTCCCGTCTCCCGCTCATGATTTTGTGAAATATATCTCTAAGATGAAACATGAAAACAGGTATTAAACAGGTTAAGCTGCATGTAAGGAAAAACGACACTGTTGTTGTTATTGCAGGTAACGACAAAGGGAAGACAGGGAAGGTGCTGAGAGTGTTTCCCCAGAAGAACAGGGTGATCGTCGAAGGGGTGAATATCAGAAAGCGTCATGTACGCCCGTCACAGACACATCCTCAGGGAGCTATTGTCGAGCGTGAGTTCCCGATACATGCTTCGAATGTAAAGAAGAGTTAATCAGTTCATGAATCACTGCAGGATGACCAAGACCATTCTGCGTAATGTTACAGAGGAAGATGCCAAAGAAAACCGAAAAAACGCAAAACACCGAAATCCCCAAACCCCGCCTTGAGACTGCCTACAAGGATGCTGTTGTTCCGGCACTGATGGAGCGGTTCAAGTATAAAAATATCATGATGGTGCCGAGGCTTTCCAAAATATCGGTCAATATCGGTGTTGGTGAGGCCGCGGCGGAACCGAAGCTGCTTGAAACTGCAATTCAGGAACTTTCACAGATTACCGGTCAAAAGCCCCAGATCCGCAAGGCAAGGAAAGCTATTTCGAACTTCAAATTGCGCCAGGGACAGGCTATCGGCTGCAGGGTTACCTTGAGGAAGAAATATATGTATGAATTTCTGGAAAGGTTTGTTACATTGGCCGTCCCGAGAATTCGCGACTTCCGGGGACTGAGCACAACAAGCTTTGACGGTCGCGGGAACTACACTGTAGGGGTCAGGGAACAGATCATATTTCCCGAGATCGATATCGACAAGGTTCCGAGAATTCAGGGGATGGATATCAGTTTTGTGACAACAGCGAAAACTGACGAAGAGGCATTTGCGCTGCTTTCCGAGCTTGGTATGCCGTTTAGAAGAAAGAACAACTAAACAATCAAGAAAAAAGAATGGCAAAGAAAAGCGTGATCGCAAGAAATGAAAAGAGGAAAGCGCTGGTTGAGAAATATGCCGCTAAGCGTGAAGAACTGAAAAAAGCCGGAGATTATGAGGCTCTCAGAAAGCTTCCGAGAAACAGTTCGGCCTGCAGGGTGAGAACCCGCTGTGTGCTGACCGGAAGAGGGCGCGGTGTATATGAGAAATTCGGCCTCTGCCGCCAGATGTTCCGCAAGCTTGCTCTCGAAGGGAAGCTGCCTGGAGTAAAAAAAGCAAGTTGGTAGCATGCCGCGGTATCCAGCAATGCGACAAAAGTGTTCATTTTGAAAGTAACTAACAGTGTACCATGCCTGTAACCGATTCAATCGCTGACTATATCACCCGTATCAGAAACGCGGGAAATGCAAAAAATACAACTACGGATATACCGTATTCCAAGCTGAAGGAGAATGTTTCAAAACTGCTTGTTGAGAAGGGCTATATCAAAAACTATACGGTAATAACAGCCGAACAGTTCCCTTTCATAAGGGTTGATCTGAAGTATACCGATGACGGAACACCTGCTATCAAGGAGATAACAAGGGTAAGCAAGCCTGGAAGAAGAATATACGAAGGGAAGGACCTGAAGAAATATCTTGGTGGCCTGGGACTTTTTATCCTTTCAACTTCAAAGGGCGTTATTACCGATAAAGAGGCCAGAGAGCAGGGGATCGGTGGGGAAGTCCTGTTCCGTATTCTTTAATTAATCAAGCCAAAGCGTTTAGGGATATTATGTCAAGAATAGGAAAAATGCCAATCAAGCTGGCAGAACAGGCAAAGATTGAGGTAAAAGGCAATGTTATCACGGTTTCCGGACCGAAAGGAACCCTGCAGCAGAGTATGGTGCCGGAAGTCACTATAGAAATTAACGATGGTGAGATTACCGTGAAACGTGTCGATGACAGCAAGCGATCAAGGGCCATGCATGGTTTGTACAGAATGCTTGTCAGCAACATGGTTGAAGGGGTAACCAGCGGTTTCACCAAAAAGCTGCTTATCAACGGTGTGGGTTTCCGTGCTGAGAAGAAAAATGAATTTCTCGCACTGTCTCTCGGGTTTTCGCATATGATATACTTCAAGGCTCCCGAAGAGATAGCGATAGAGTGTCCCGATCCGACATCTATCATCGTCAGTGGTATCGATAAAGCTCTTGTAGGGCAGGTCGCCGCAAAAATCCGTTCTTTCCGCAAGCCTGAGCCGTATCGCGGTAAGGGTATCAAATACTCGGATGAGGTGGTTCGTCGTAAGGAAGGAAAAGCCGCTGGCAAGTAAATACATGAAACAAGACAAGTAACCGTCAGGTAATAAAATTTCAGGATAAAGATAATGGGACAGGTTGAAAAAGTCGCACGCAGGCAGAAAATCAAGAGGCGCAGCAAAGCCAGAGGGCAGGGGACTGCAGAAAAGCCGAGACTTTGCGTGTACAGAAGTTTGTCACAGATTTATGCACAGTTGGTCGATGATGGTAAAGGTGCCATCCTTGTAGCTGTTTCCAGCATGTCGAAAGAGAACAAGGAACTGAAAGGCTCAAAAACAGAGATCAGCCGTGCCATCGGAAAACAGATAGGTGAAAAAGCCGTTGAGAAGGGGATTACAACAGTGGTATTCGACCGTAACGGGTTTCGGTATCATGGCAGGGTTCAGGCTCTTGCAGATGGTGCAAGAGAAGCCGGGCTGGTCTTTTAAAACAATACAAAGAGAGTGTTCATGGCGAAGAAAACAGCGAAAAATATCAGACCTGGTGAGTTAAACCTGAAAGAGAAGCTGGTTCATATCAACAGAACAGCAAAAGTTGTAAAGGGTGGAAAGAGGTTCGGTTTCAACGCTATTGTTGTTGTCGGTGACAAGGAAGGGCATGTCGGTTACGGGCTTGGCAAGGCAAATGAGGTTCAGGATGCAATCGCCAAAGGCGTTGAAGATGGAAAAAAGAATGTTATCAAAGTCCCTATTGTCAAAGGCACCATTCCTCATCAGATTGTGGCCAAGTACGGTTCGGCTAAAGTCATGATGAAGCCTGCAACGCCGGGCACGGGCTTGATTGCAGGCGGTGCGGTTCGCGCTGTTCTTGAAATGGCCGGCGTTCATGATATTCTGGCCAAGTCGCTGGGTTCGTCCAATCCTCATAACGTGGTAAAAGCCGCGATCAATGGCCTTGAAAGTATATCCGATGCCTATGATGTCGCCGAGAGACGTTCAAAAAGTTTGAAAGAGGTTTTTGAAAGCTAAACAGGGCTTGTGGAATAATGAGTGATAAAAAGATTACCATCACCCAGGTGCGCAGCATGATCGGGTGTACAAAAAAACAGAAGGCTACCATCAAGGCGCTGGGTCTCGGAAGACCGAGTTACAAGGTTGAAAAGCCCGACAACCTTTGCACACGGGGTCAGATAAAGGTTGTACAGCATATGGTTAAGGTCGAAGAGCAGTAAGGTTTCAATAATTGTCAGGAATTGAAAAATGGATTTAAGTTCACTACGTCCTGCAAAAGGAGCGGTAAAGAGCAGAAAGCGTATTGGCCGCGGGCAGGGGTCAGGAAAGGGAACGACTGCTGGAAAAGGTAATAAAGGTCAGCAGTCGCGAAGCGGTTATACCCGGCCTGTATCAGAGGGCGGCCAGATGCCGATTTACAGAAGGTTGCCTAAATTCGGTTTTACCAAACCAAACAGAAAAAGTGTGGTTCCGGTAAATCTGTCGCAGATCGCGCACTGGATTGAAAACGGCAAAGCCTCATCTGAAATTACGGTTGAGGATCTCAAGAGCCTCTGCAGCGCAAGCAGAGCGGATTATTTCAAGATTCTCGGAAACGGGGAACTGAAGTCTCCGGTGACCATCACCGCGCATTTCGTTAGCAAGAGTGCCGAGGAGAAAATCCGGCAGGCAGGTGGTACTGTTACACTGGCAGAGCGTACACTTCTCGAGGCTGAAAGAATCAAGGATCTCCCGGTTGAAGAAGGGCTGATGAAGCCGAAAGCACGTGTGGAAAAGACGATAGCAAAAAAGTCCTGAACCTCTCACTGATCATTTATGAAGCTGACCGAGAGCCTGCAAAATATCAATAAAATTCCCGAATTGCGGCAGCGGATTCTGTATACGCTGCTGCTTTTGATTATTTACAGAATAGGATCGCATATAACGCTACCCGGAGTCGATGCGTCGGCAATATCAGGGGCATCGCAGACTCATGCCAGTGATCTGTTCGGCCTGTTTGACCTGTTTGTCGGCGGTGCGTTTGCCAGAGCGTCTATTTTTTCTCTCGGGATTATGCCGTACATCTCGTCCGCGATTATCATCCAGCTTCTTGGAGCTGTAACGCCCTATTTTCAGAAATTGCAAAAAGAGGGGGAGGAAGGAAGACAGAAAATCAACCAGTATACTCGTTACGGAACGGTCTTTATAGCGTCGCTCCAGGCATGGGGTGTTAGTGTCAGCCTTGCAAGTCCGGCATCATTCGGACGTGTGGTGGTTCCCGATCCAGGGTTTTTTTTCCTGTTTTCAACTGTTTTGATACTTACAGCCAGTACGGTCTTTGTCATGTGGCTCGGTGAGAAAATTACCGAAAGCGGTATCGGCAACGGAATATCCCTCATTATTATGATCGGTATTCTTGCCGGATTCCCTCAGTCGCTGATTGCTGAATTTCAGTCCGTGGCCCTCGGTAGCAAAAACTGGATCGTAGAAGCTGTTATTCTTGCCCTGATGGTTGTTATTGTCGCGGCTGTCGTCGTGCTTACCGTCGGTACGCGGCGGATTCCCGTGCAGCATGCGAAAAGAGTTGTCGGTCGGAAAATGTATGGAGGAGGTACCCAGTACATTCCGATGAGGGTCAATACTGCAGGTGTTATGCCGATTATTTTCGCACAATCCATCATGTTCCTGCCAAGCACTTTCGTCTCTTTTTTCCCTGAAAGCGAGATTATGCAAAATGTAGCCAATGTGTTTGCCTACGACTCCTGGTGGTACGCGATCATGTTCGGTTCCATGATTGTATTTTTCACTTACTTTTATACGGCGATTGCTTTCAATCCGAAGGATGTTGCCGACACGATGCGCCGTCAGGGCGGTTTTATCCCCGGTGTTCGTCCAGGAAAAAGCACAGCGGATTTTATAGACAATATTCTAACCAGAATAACGCTTCCCGGCGCCATATCGCTTGCGTTTATTGCAGTTCTGCCCACATTTCTTACAAAATTTGCTAATGTAACTCCGGGTTTTGCGCAGTTTTTCGGCGGCACAAGCCTGTTGATTATTGTTGGAGTCGGGCTTGACACGCTGCAACAGATCGAAAGTCACCTTCTGATGCGTCATTATGATGGATTCATGAAGTCTGGCAAAGTGCGTGGCCGCCGGTAGAGGCTGTGCAGGGGAACGTATGATCACGATCAAGAGTCAAAGAGAAATTGAGCTGATGAGGGCATCAGGTGCGATTGTCGCTCAGGTGCTTGACATGATAGGCAGAGAGATCAGTGAGGGCATGGCCACCCTCCGGCTTGACAATTTGGCCGAAGCTTATATTCGTGATAACGGAGGCATCCCGAGTTTTCTTAATTATGTGCCCAAAGGCGACCCCGGCGTTACCCCGTATCCTGCGACGCTCTGCGTTTCAATCAATGAAGAAGTTGTTCACGGTGTACCGAGCGACAGGAGAGTAATACAGGAGGGCGATATTGTATCGGTGGATTGTGGCGTCTTCAAGGGAGGATATCACGGTGATGCTGCACGCACCTATATGATCGGGGATGTCGATCCGAAGGTCCGTCAGCTTGTTGAGGTTACCAGGGAGTGTCTTGACAGGGGTATTTCCCAGGCTATTGCGGGTAACAGGCTCCATGATATTTCGGCAGCGGTTGAGGAGCATGCCCGCTCATTCGGGTTTAGCGTTATTCAAAACATGGTTGGGCATGGTATCGGCACTGAGCTGCATGAAGAACCGCCTGTGCCGAATTACGGAAGAAGAAACACGGGTGTGAAGCTCAGAGAGGGGATGGCCCTTGCTATCGAGCCTATGATAGCGATGGGAAAGTCCAGAAACGCCGTTTCGAAAAATGGTGCATGGGTTGCGGTAACCGAAGATGGCGAGCCCTGTGCGCACTTTGAGCATACGATTGTCGTTCGAGGTGAAGGAGCTGAAATTATGACGCTGCCATGAAAAGGGGGGTGTCGTTATAATTCTGAACTGAAAAAAAGGAGTCGGTAACATTGGCGAAGGAAGATGCAATTGAAGTTGAAGGTGAAATTCTCGAGGCACTGCCAAACGCGCAGTTCAAGGTAAAACTTGAGAACGGCCTGGAGATCCTTGCACATGTATCCGGAAAGATTCGAATGCACTATATCAGGATACTTCCCGGTGACAAGGTCAAGGTCCAGATTTCCCCATACGATTTGACCAAGGGAAGGATAACCTACAGGTACAAGTGATTCCTGAAAACAGATGCGATGTTGATTATTTTGTGATTTTTTTATTATATTAAGGGCCTTTTCTGTTTTAGATGGCCGATAATACTACATAAAGGTGGGGTTAACCATGAAAGTTTATTCATCAATTAAAAAACGCTGTGAACACTGCCGCATTATCAGGCGTAAAGGGAAAAGATTTGTGATTTGCAGGGTAAACCCGAGTCACAAGCAGCGCCAGGGTTGATCGGGCAGGTTTATAGAATAACGAATTACAAAGAAGACTATGAGGATTGCTGGGGTAAATTTGCCGCTAAACAAGCATGCTGTTATTGCCTTGACACATATCTACGGCATCGGCAGAACATCTGCAAAAAATATTCTTGAACGGGCAGGGGTTGATCCTGTAAGAAAAGTTTCTGAGCTGAACGATGAAGAAGCTCATACAATCAGGGAAATTATTACCGAGGATTACATTGTCGAAGGTCAGGCAAGAGGTGAACAGCAGTTATCCATCAAACGGTTAATGGATATCGGCTGCTACAGAGGGCTTCGTCACAGGCGCTCGTTGCCGGCGAGAGGACAGCGTACACAAACAAATGCAAGGACACGAAAAGGCAGACGCAAGACGGTTGCCGGCAAGAAAAAAGCGGTCAAGAAATAATAATGGTCCGTAGTTGAGGTTGCTAACACAGATACCAAAGATTTATAAAGATACATGGCTACAACAAGCAGGAAAAAGAAGAAGGTAAAAGTTACTCCAGAAGGCACGGTGCACATCAAGGCGTCGTTTAACAACGTGCTGGTGACCATTACCGACATGCAGGGAAATACGGTGTCCTGGTCGAGCGCCGGTAAAAACGGCTTTAAAGGATCCAAGAAGAATACTCCGTATGCCTCACAAATAACATCTGAAGCCGCCGCCAAGGAAGCCTACGATCTTGGCATGCGGTATGTGCATGTCTTCATCAAGGGACCCGGTTCGGGAAGAGACGCTGCAATAAGGGCTCTTCAGGGGGCAGGTCTTGAGGTGAGGTCCATCAGGGATATTACACCCCTGCCGCATAACGGCTGCAGGCCTCCGAAACGCAGAAGGGTCTGATCTCCATTTATCTACCAAGAATATTATACAATGGGTTAAATTTGATATGGCACGATTCAGAGGTTCTATAACCAAAGTATCAAGAAGGTTAGGGGTTGCTCTTTCGCCCAAGGCTGAAAAGTATCTCGAAAAGCGTCCTTACGCACCTGGTGAGCACGGGCAGTCGCGAAGAGGCAAGGTTTCGGAGTACGCGTTACAGCTTCGTGAAAAGCAGAAGATGAAATATCTGTACGGTGTGCTTGAAAAGCAGTTCCGCAACTACTATAAAAAAGCGGTTTCCCAGCGGGGCATTACCGGTGACAACCTCGTGAAGCTTCTTGAACGTCGTTTTGACAATGTTGTTTTCAGGGCTGGTTTTTCGCCTTCGAGAGCCGGGGCAAGGCAGCTTGTGGCACATGGTCATCTGCTGATTAACGGAAAGAAAGTCGATATTCCTTCATATTTGCTGAAACCAGGTGATGCAGTCGAGTTCAGGTCGAAAAGCAAGAACCTGGATGCGGTTACAGACTCGCTTAACAGAGCTCCGGAATCACGCATTCCTTCATGGATACAGGTTGACAAGGCGCATAAAAAGGCGGTATTTCTGACAGTGCCTGAGCGGGAAGAAGTACAGGAGCCATTTAACGAACAGCTTGTTGTTGAGTTGTACTCCAAGTGATTTTAACGAAACTCTAAGGTATAAAGACCATGATATACCAAATGCAGATGCCTGAGAAAATCGAGGTCGATGAAGGAACGCATAATGATAGAAACGGAACGTTTATAGCCCAGCCTCTCGAGAGAGGGTATGGTGTTACGCTTGGCAATGCAATGCGCAGGGTGCTTTTGGCATCTCTGCCGGGTACGGCTGTAACCGGGGTGAAAATCGAAGGAGTTTTTCATGAATTCTCCGCAATTGACGGGGTTCGTGAGGATATCCCGGAAATCATTCTCAACCTGAAAAAAGTTCGTTTCAGATCCTCGACCAAGAGGAGCTGCAAAACATCGGTTGTCATTGAAGGCCCGGCTGATATTACCGCTGGAGATATCGTCGCGCAGGAAGGTGAGTTTGAAGTGCTCAACGGCGATCTGCACATCGCAACAGTGAACGAGGGTGCAAAGCTCAGTATGGACGTTTATATAGGCCGCGGCAGGGGATATGTGCCCGCTGAAGAGAATCGGGGCGAAGGAATGCCTATCGGGTTTATTGCTCTTGATGCTATCTTTACTCCCATCAAAAATGTGAAATTCTCCGTTGAGAACACACGAGTAGGTCAGCGTACCGATTACGAGAAGATGATTCTTGATGTAGAGACCGACGGGTCCATATCACCTGATGATTCCATAAGCCTTGCCGGCAAGATCATTAACGAGCATGTTTCGCTTTTTGCAAACTTTTCGCCTACGGAAGAAGAGTTTACCGAAGAGGAATACAAACAGCAGGATGACGAGTTCGAAAGCATGCGCAAACTGTTCCAGACCAGAATTGAAGATCTTGATCTTTCGGTTCGTTCCCATAACTGCCTGAGGCTTGCCGAAATTGAAACGCTCGGTGATCTGGTCTCCCGTAAGGAAGATGAGCTTCTTACCTACAAGAACTTCGGGAAAAAATCCCTGATGGAGCTGAAAGAGCAACTGGAGAAATTTGAGCTGAAATTTGGTATGGATATCACCAAGTACCAGATGAAAGGATAAGGAAGTAAAACAGATTTTATTGAATTTTTGAGAAAGGCATATTGTTATGCGTAAAGTAAAGCCGGCAAGAAAACTTGGGAGGACAGCTTCCCATAGAAAGGCAACTCTGGCTAATTTATCAACACAGTTGTTGCTGCATAAACGTATAGAAACCACCGAGGCAAAAGCCAAGGAGACGCGTAAATACGTTGAAAAAATCATTACCAAGGCAAAAGGCGGTACAGTTCACGCCCAGCGTGTCATCTTTCGGAAAATCCGTGACAAAGCTGCTGTACGCGAGCTTTTTGAGGATATCGTCGGTAAAGTGGCCGAGAGGAACGGAGGTTACACAAGAGTGGTAAAGCTTGCACCGCGATATGGTGATGCTGCGAAAATGGCTGTACTGGAACTCGTCGATTACACTGAAGCACCGGCATCAGCACCGAAAAAAGCCAAACAGGATCGTTCGAAACGTGTGAAAGGTTCGAAGAAGGAAGCGGCAACCGTCGAACCGGAGAAGAGTGAAGCCGCTGCTTCCACCGAAGACGAAGCAGCCGTTGCAGAAGGGGAGAAGTAGGCGAAGGCGGCAGTCTTGTGCAAAGCGACCATTCTTGTTGAACTTACAGGGCACCTCGAAAGCAGAAAAATTTCGAGGTGCCCTTTGTTTTTCAAGATTTCCATTTGTCTATCTGCAGGCGGTGACCACATATTTTTTATGGAAGCACTTGTCGAACCTTTCGATTGGCAGAAGTGTGATATCAGCCGGAAAGCCGTTGTTTTTTTTTGCCCCGTCGAGGGCTTCCTGAACCTCTTTTTCAAGATCTCCCCCTTTCAGGCAGATAAGCATTCCATTCTCAGGGGGCAGCAGTCTTTCTGAGTATTTGCACAGGCGGCGGAGCGGAGCGACCTGGCGGCTGAGAACAGTATCAAAAGCCACACCTTTGAGTTCTTCTACCCGTACTTTTTTTGCAAGAACGTTGTCCAGCCCGATAGTTTGTATCATGTCCTGGCATGCCTTGATTTTTTTTCCCGTTGCATCTATCAGCAGAAACGATGTTTCGGGGAATGCTATGGCAAGAGGAATCCCCGGCAGTCCGCCCCCTGTGCCGATGTCAAGCACTTTTTCGCCGGATTCAAATGGATGAAACAGCCCGATGAGCAGAGAGTGAAAAACATGCCGGACAAGCAGGGGAGCCGTTTCCTTTCTGCTCACAAGGTTAAGCGTCATGTTTAAGGATTCCAGAAGGCTGGCATACCGCTCAAGTTGCCGGAGCTGCAGGTCATGCAGTATGAGCCCTTCTTCAGCACACACGTCTTGAATTCTTTTTATATCAGGTACAGGTGCCATTACTCAGCATCTTGAAAAGGGATGGTCGCGGTTTTGCCGGCGACCTTGAAAAAATGATAAATTACTTGTAATGTATAAATTGTAACGCTGAAGGCAGGCCCTGAATTTCTTGTTTTTTGACGATATCCTGAAGAAAATATAAACACTCAACGATGCAGTTTCCGGTAAAGCATCTCTATGCAGTGATCATGGCCGGTGGAACAGGCGGTTTGATGCTGTGGCCCTATTCGAGAAAAAAAATCCCAAAGCAGTTTATCGATGTTTTCGGCAGCGGGACGATGATTGAGTCTGCAATCACTCGAATGAAGGATTCGGTTTTACCTGAGAATATCTACGTGGTGACAAACGCCCAGGGAGAAATGATGATGCAGCAATCTCTCCCGTGGTTTCCTCCTGAGAACATTCTCGTTGAGCCCGTTGCAAGAGATACTGCGCCCTGCATTGCGCTTGCAACAGCCTATATAAGCAAAAGAGACCCTGAGGCGGTGATGGTTGCGGTTCCCTCTGATCTTCTGGTGCTTGATAAACAATCGTTCGGCGAGATACTCGATGCCGGTGTTACTGTTGCGCAGGACAGAAAAAGTATCGTGACCATAGGGATAACCCCGGACCGTCCTGAACCGGAATACGGTTATATTCAGGTTGACAAACTTCGGGCAGTGGAGGACTGTTTACCGGACAGCAATGTTTCCATGTTTTCCGTCAGGGCGTTTGCAGAAAAGCCTGACAGTAAAACTGCACAGGAGTTTATCGACAGTGGAGATTTTTACTGGAACAGCGGTATTCTGCTCTGGCATATCGATGTTATTCGTCGTGAGTTCGAGCGTTCCATGCCGGATCTCTACAAGGATCTGCAAAGCATCTACGACGCTATTGGTTCGGATCGGGAACGTGCCGTGATAGAAGATGTCTACAGTTGGATACATCCGGTATCGATTGCTTATGGTATCATGGAAAACGCTGAAACCGTTTGCATGCTTGCCGGGGATTTCGGGTGGACGGATCTCGGGAGCTGGGACGATGTTCTCAAGGTTGACAGGAAGGACCGCAAGGTTACCGAAAGCACTGATTTCAATCTGGTTCAGGTTGACACGGCAAACAATTTTATTAAAAAGCCCGAACAGAAAGCTGTTGCAATCGTCGGTCTGGACGATATTATTGTTATCGATACTGAAGATGCTCTCTTGATATGCCGCAAGGGACATTCACAGAATGTGCGAAAGGTTGTCGATATCCTGCGCCGTGAAGGCCTCGAGGATTATCTTTGAGATATGCTCCATTCGGTGCCGTCCCTGGTGTCTTTCAGTGTAAGCCCGGACTCCGCAAGCCTGTTGCGGATAAGGTCGCTGAGCGCGAAATCCTTGTTTTCCCTCGCCTGCTTGCGCAGATCGAGCAGAATCGAGATCACGTCATCGAGCATCTCTTTTCCTGCAATTTTTTCTCCTGCAACTTCCGTGTCGCCTGTCTCGATAATCCCGAGCACGTCGTGACCGTAAGATTCGAAAATCCTTCTGCACGCATTGAGATCGCTTTCCGAGAGTCCTTTTTCGCTGTTCAGTGCCGTGTTGACCGCTTTTGCGAAGTCGAACAGGACGGCAATTGCTACAGGCGTGTTGAAATCATCATTCATGGCATCGACAAACCGCTGTTCAAATGTTCCTGTATCGAGTTTGCCTGTGCCCGGCGCCCCGCCCTTCAGCGCACACCAGGTTTCCTGCAATTTTTCAAGCCCGGTTTGTGATGCCCGGATAGCTGCCTCTGAAAAATCCAGGGGAGATCGGTAGTGGGACTGCAGAATAAAGAACCGTATGACAACCGGGGGAAAATTTTGAAAGAGGTCTTTCAGGTTTACCGAGTTTTTCAGGGATTTTCCCATTTTCGAGCCGTTCACCGTCACCATGTTATTGTGCATCCAGTAGCGGACGTAAGGCTTGCCTGTAACGGCTTCGGACTGTGCAATTTCGCACTCATGGTGGGGAAACTTGTTTTCCATGCCGCCCCCATGAATATCGATGGTGTCGCCGAGATATTTCATTGCCATTGCAGAGCATTCAGCGTGCCATCCCGGATAGCCGGTGCCCCATGGGGAGTCCCATTTCATCAGGTGACCGGGCTCAGCTTTTTTCCAGAGAGCGAAATCCGCAGGGTGTTGTTTCTCGCTTTTCGATTCAACCCTGACGCCTGATTGCTGCGCTTCCTGGTCGGTTCTGCCTGAAAGCCTGCCATAGCCGGGAAAAGACGATACCGAGAAATACACGTTACCGTTTACCTCATAGGCATGACCTTTTTCCATCAATATCCTTATCAGTGCAATCTGTTCGGGAATGTGTCCGGTTGCCGTAGGAGCGATGTTCGGCCTTTCTACCCCCAGTCGATCCATATCCTCATAGTAGCTCCGCGTATAGTACTGGGCAATCTCCATGGGGTCGGTCTTCTCGATACGTGCCTGTTTGGCAATTTTGTCTTCACCTTCATCGGCATCATCGGTAAGGTGGCCGACATCGGTTATATTCTGTATATACTTGACCGTATAGCCGAGATGCCGGAGCCATTTGACGACCACATCAAATGAAACGTAGCTTTTGGCGTGGCCCAGATGGGCATGTCCGTAAACCGTGGGGCCGCAGACATAGACGGTTGCTATTCCCTGGTGCAGCGGTGTAAACTCTTCTTTCTGCCGGCTGAGAGAATTATATATATACAAAGGCATGTCAAGTGGTTTGAACGTTTAAAGGGAAGTTAAACATTTGGGTTTTTAGCACAAGGTTTTTAGCTTTCCAGTTCAACTGCTTAGCCGGTCTTGCAACTCCGGTCACTGCTCACGGGCCTTCCCTTGACGTAGATACTGCTCTGACATGAAAATACGAAACGCAAGGTTTTATAAAAGTGTTTCCGCCCTTGATCAGCTTCCGGAAGAGCAGTTGCCGGAAATTGTTTTTGTCGGAAGATCGAATGTCGGGAAATCGACGTTGCTTAATTCGCTTACGGGCAGAAAAGGGCTGGCAAAAACAAGTTCGACACCTGGAAAAACGCAGCTCATAAACTATTTCGTTATAAACGATACCTGCTTTTTTGTAGATCTTCCCGGCTACGGGTATGCCAAGGTGGATAAAGGCCGAAAGCACGAATGGGGGAAACTGCTTGGCGATTATGTTCGTACCCGTGAGCGTATCAGTCTCGTTATCCTGCTTATCGATTCCCGGCACCCTGACATGGAATCCGATCATCACATGACGGAGTTTCTGGAATACTGCGGCCGTCCCTATGGTATTGTGTTAACCAAATATGACAAACTGAAACAGAAAGACAAGGTGCGTGCCGGGCTTGCAATGAAAAGTTGCGCGTTCAAATCCAAATTTATAGTAAATTACTCGGCTCTTTCCGGGCAGGGAAAGGAGCGGCTTTTAGAACAACTTGCCACGTATACAGGCTAAAAAAAGAATTGTCGTGAAAGAAAAAACAAACATGCAGCAACCATCGGCTTCAGCAACGGTCATTGTCGGGACGCAGTTCGGCGACGAAGGGAAAGGAAAACTGGTTGATTTTCTGTCCTCGAAATTTGATGTTGTTGCACGCTACCAGGGCGGTGCGAATGCGGGTCATACCATCTGCTTTGACGGTAAGACGGTCGTTCTTCACCTGATCCCTTCAGGGATTTTTCATGAAAACTGTACCTGCGTTATCGGTAACGGAGTTGTTATCGATCCCAATGCCCTGCTTGACGAAATACGACAGGTGGAAGAACTTGGCTACGACGTGAAAGGGAGGCTGTTTATAAGCCACAACGCTCATCTTATCATGCCCTACCACAAACTGCTTGATTCGCTGCACGAGACAGCCCAGAACAAGAAAAAAATCGGCACGACCGGCCGCGGTATCGGTCCGAGCTATGAAGACAAGTTTGCGCGTAAAGGCATCCGTGTCGTTGATCTGCTTCACCCTGAAATCCTCGAAGAGAAGCTGCGCTCCAATCTCGAAGTGAAAAACAAACTGATCAGGAATATCTACGGTTCGGAGGAGATCGATATCGATACCATGGTGCGCCAGTACTCCGAATTCGACGAAATCATCAATCCTTATGTTACCAACACCCAGCTTCTTTTGAACAAGGCCCTTCGCCAGGGGAAATCCGTTTTGCTCGAAGGTGCCCAGGGGTGCCTGCTCGATGTCGATCACGGAACCTACCCGTATGTAACATCATCCAACCCGACTGCAGGTGGAGCGTCGACCGGTTCGGGTATTGCACCGAACTACATCAGCAACGTGATCGGTGTTGTCAAGGCTTATATGACCCGCGTTGGTAACGGTGCGTTTCCAACCGAGCTGCATGATGAAACCGGTGACAAACTCGGAAAGATCGGAAACGAGTTCGGAGCGACAACGGGAAGGAAACGCCGGTGCGGCTGGCTCGACCTTGTTGCACTGCGTTACTCTCTGATTGTCAACGGTGTGACGGAGATCGCTTTGACAAAGCTCGATGTTCTTGACGCATTCAGTACGATAAGTGTGTGCACCTCATACATGCTTGACGGGAAGGAGATCACCGACTTCCCCACCGATGACCAGACACTCAGTCGTGTAACACCGGTGTATAAAACCCTGAAAGGCTGGAACGCATCCAATGCGGCGGCACGTTCATACGACGATCTGCACCCCGAGACAAAAGCGTTTATCGAGTTTCTCGAAGATGAACTTGCGGCACCGGTCACCTTTATTTCCGTCGGCCCGGGCAGGAATGAAACCGTATTCAGATAATTATTACAACCGGAGCAGCATGGAGGAGGAATCATGGCTTTGATGGACATCACGGTCATACCGCTCGATAAAGGTCCGGCAGGACTCAGTGCCGGAGTTGCACAATTACAGGAGATTCTCCGGAAGAGCGGGCTTGATCATAAGCTGCATGATATGGGTACAACTGTTTCGGGTTCTTCGAAGGAGCTTTTTGCGCTGGCGGAACAGTTGCATGAGCACCTTTTTACAACCGGAACACAGCGCGTTTATACGGTTATGAAGATCGACGACCGCCGCGACAAAGAGGTTGTTCTCGGCGACAAAACAGCTTCGGTCGAGCGCAAACGGAGCAGGCAGGGATCGGTACAGGATTAATAAAAATTATTCTTATCTTCCTTTCTTTAAGTTTTCAGTTGGACGGTTCAGAATCTCATGCCGTATCCCGGCAGGTAGTGGTGGTGCGGTAGCAGCAAATTTCAGGAGGAAGGAGTTCATGGCGTCAGTTCCTGGCACAACTCAGATAATCAAAGAAGACAACGTTACCCACAGCTTTTGCGGCCTTGCCAGTGTCGGCTGGCTGTATCAGAAAATCAGGGACAGTTTTTTCCTGATTCTCGGTACCCATACCTGTGCGCACTTTCTCCAGAATGCTCTCGGTATGATGATTTTCGCAAAACCCCGTTTCGGTATCGCGCTGATGGAAGAGAGTGACCTCTCGCGGCAGGACCCGAAACTCGATGAAGTGATTGCCGAAATCAGGAGAGACCATCATCCTTCGGTTATTTTTCTGCTTTCCTCTTGCACTCCTGAAGTCATGAAAGTCGATTTCAAAGGGCTTGCGCATTCTCTGAGCACTCCTGAAGTTCCGGTGCTTTTCGTGCCAGCAAGCGGACTTGTCTACAACTTTACACAGGCTGAAGATTCAGTGCTTCAGGCAATGATACCTTTCTGTCCGGAAGCTCCTGCCGGTGAAAAAAGCGTTGTGTTTGTCGGATCGGTCAACGACTCTATCGCCGACGACCTTCGTTCGGAGGCTGAGGAACTCGGCATGAAGGTGGGAGGCTTTCTCCCTGAAAATCGATTCGATCAGTTACCTGCCATAGGCCCTGATACAGTGCTTGCCCCGATACAGCCTTATCTTTCAAGGGTTGTCTCGAGGCTTAACCGTGAGAGGGGGGCGAAGGTTCTTCGCTCCCTTTTTCCCTTCGGCCCGACAGGGACAAGAATCTTCTGGGAAGACCTGGCATCCCTGTTTGATATAACGGTCGATCTGAAAGAAAGAGAAGAGGCGGCATGGGACAGAATTTCACAGCAGGTTGACCAGTTGAAAGGCAAGAGGGTGTTTTTGACGGCAGATACCATGATGGAACTCCCGCTGGCGCGTTTTCTGAAAAACGTCGGAGCGGAAGTCGTTGAATGCAGCAGCGCATATATCAATAAAAAATTCCACGCACGCGAACTCGAGGCGCTTGAAGGCGTGAGGGTTGTCGAACAGCCCAACTTCCATCGCCAGTTGCAGGATATCAAGCAGCAAAAGCCCGACTTGATCGTTACCTCTCTCATGACGGCCAACCCTTTCGTAGGAAACGGGTTTATCGTCAAGTGGAGCATGGAGTTCACGCTTATGCCGATTCACAGCTGGTCGGGAGTCTTTACTCTCGCCAACCTGTTTGTTTCGCCGCTTCAACGCCGGAGCAGGCTGCCGGAGTTCGATGAATCAGTCTGGCTGAAGGGAGTTATGCCAAGTGCCGAGCATCAGAATTGAACGTTTTTACAGAATCGAAACTCGGCCAAGAGCAAATAAAGGAATAGCAACATAAAGGAAATAAAGCATGCGTTTAGCTTTCTGGCTCTATGAGGGAACAGCGCTTCACGGGATAAGCCGCGTTACCAACAGCATGAAGAACGTGCATACGGTCTATCATGCACCTCAGGGAGACGATTACATAACCGCAACCTACACCATGCTGGAAAGAACACCGGAATTTCCAGCTCTTTCCATCAGTGTTGTCAGAGGTCAGGATCTCGCTCGTGGTGTGTCACGGCTGCCCGGTACCCTCGAGCAGGTTGAAGAACACTATCACCCGGAGATCATTGTTGTTGCACCAAGTTGCAGTACAGCGCTTCTTCAGGAAGATCTCGGTCAGCTTTCCAGGCATTCGGGCGTCGATCCCGGCAAGATTCTGGTACATGACGTCAACCCGTTCAGGGTTCAGGAGCATGAGTCGGCTGAAGGGTTGTTTACCAAACTCGTAGAGCGGTACTCCCTTGAGCAAAGCATGACAGAAAAACCCAGTGTCAACCTGTTAGGGTTCACCTCGCTCGGTTTCCACCTGCGTTCCGATCTTGTCAGCCTGCGCAGGATTCTCAAGACGCTCGGTGTGGATGTCAACGTTGTGGCTCCGTGGGGAGCAGGTCTCGGAGATCTTCGCAATCTGCCGGCAGCATGGCTGAACGTCGTACCTTATCATGAAATGGGTCCGGGTGCGGCGCAGTACCTTCGGGAAAAATTCGGTATGCCTTCCGTGCAGGGTCCCCCGCTCGGTGTACAGCCGACGCTTGACTGGATTGGTGAGCTTCTTGAAAAGCTCAATGTTATTGCGGCGGAAAAAGGATTGCCCGCCCTTGAAATGCCGCCGTTGACCGATTTTTCTCTTGATGGCCTGAGCGCTCCCAGTGGCGTCCCGTGGTTTGCCCGCACGGCCGATATGGAAAGTTTCAGCGGTAAACGCGCGTTTGTTTTTGGAGATGCTACTCACACTGTCGGTATGGTCAAATTCCTCAAAGACGAGCTTGGAATGCAGATCATCGGCGCGGGAACCTATCTGGAACAACATGCGGACTGGATTCGTGAGCAGCTTGAGGGGTATCTCCCCGAACCGCTCATGGTGACAGACAAGTTCCAGGAAGTCTCGAAAAAAATAGAGGACGAAATGCCTGAGCTGGTCTGCGGTACACAGATGGAACGGCACAGTTGCCGTAAGCTCGATGTTCCCTGCATGGTTATTTCGACGCCGACGCATATCGAGAATCATCTTATCGGTTACTATCCGGTCCTTGGTTTCGAGGGGGCGGATGTGCTTGCCGACAGGGTCTATACCTCATGCAAGCTCGGGCTTGAAAAACATCTTGTCGATTTCTTCGGCGATGCAGGTCTGGAATACGAGGACAAAGAACCTGCTACAGCTTCCAACGGTCAGTCGGCTTCTGCTATGTCGTCGCCACAAGGCAGCGAAGGCGGTGCTGACGGAATGCCGTGGAGTGCCGATGCCGAACAGATGCTCAAGAAAGTACCGTTTTTCGTTCGCAAGAAAGTTCGTAAGAATACCGAGAATTTTGCCCGTGAAAACGGTGAAACAAACATAACAGCCGAGGTTTTCAAAAAGGCCAAGGAAGCGCTGGGCGGGTAGGCAGGTATTGTAATCGTTAATATTTAACATTGTGTTGTCACCATGAGTTTAATCCTTGCAGTTTATGGAAAAGGAGGTATAGGCAAGAGTACTACCACCGCGAATATTTCAGCGGCGCTTGCTTTGAAAGGCGCTAAAGTACTGCAGATAGGCTGCGATCCCAAACACGACAGTACATTTCCTTTGACAGGAACACTGCAGAAAACCGTTATCGAGGCGCTTGAAGAGGTCGATTTTCACCACGAGGAACTTACTGAAGAAGATATCATCGAGACCGGGTTTGGAGGTGTTGACGCTCTCGAAGCCGGAGGCCCTCCGGCAGGAAGCGGCTGCGGCGGATATGTGGTCGGTGAAGCCGTAAAACTGTTGCAGGAACTCGGGGTTTATGACTGTTACGATGTCATTCTGTTTGACGTGCTTGGAGACGTGGTGTGTGGCGGGTTCAGTGCCCCGCTGACCTATGCCGATTACGCGGTGATTATCGCTACCAACGACTTCGACAGTATCTTCGCGGCAAACCGTCTCTGTATGGCAATCGAACAGAAAAGTACACGCTACAAGGTGCAGCTTGCCGGCATTGTCGCCAACCGTGTCGACTACGTCAAGGGAGGCGGGACCAACATGCTTGAGCAATTTTCCGAGAAGGTAGGAACGAAGCTTCTTGCACGGGTTCCCTACCATGAATTGATCCGTAAAAGCCGTTTTGCCGGAAAGACCATGTTCCAGATGGAAGACGGTCAGGACAAAGACGAGTGCGTCAAGCCGTACAATGAAATTGCGGATTTCCTTCTCTCCAAAGAACCTTCGGCTTCTGTTCCCGTCCCGATCGGCGACAGGGAGATTTTCGAGATTGTCGGGGGGTGGCAGTGAGTTTGACAAAAAACCGGATACAACCCCCGGTTACCGTGAAAGCTTCGGCGCTTTTGCAGCGGTAACAAAAAGAATGAGCTGCCTGGGGGTAACGGGGGTTGTTTGTCCAGTAAAACTTCATCAGGCTTTAGCATTTAAATGTGCATCCACAAACGCTCATTTTACCTTCGATTATGGTTGTCCACTGGCCGTTCCACTGACCATTATAGGATGCGCACACGATGGGACATTTTATCTTTGCGTCATCATTGTTCCAAATGGGCCCTGCGGGAACGTCTAATGTGAACTCTGATGAACCACTTCCTCCTACGGTGAGGGTACATCCGCAAACGCTCATTTCACCCTCAACGACGGTTGTCCACTGGCCATTCCACTCGCCCATATGAGCAGCGCATGCGATGGGGCACTTTTCCTTTGCATCATCATTGTTCCAAATGGGTCCTACAGGGATATCGATTGTAAATGTTGACATAATTCGCTCCTTTTAGTTATAGGTTTCATTCACTTTTCTTCTTTTTCAATTACACAATGACTTCTAAACCATAAAATCACCTCCTTTCTTTTCATGTTTCATCTTTTTCGCCCGAGAAAACACGCCGGTCATGCCGTGTTGCCCGGATTAAATCACAAACCGCACTGTAAAATGAAAAGCGATACTTACAGGAGAGACTTACCCGTTTAACGTATTAACGATGGTGTTACACTACGTCCCATACCGAGTACAGATGGCAGGTTGAAATGCTCTGGAAGATGTAATCTTGTTCCTGTGCCTGCCGGTGTTCATATTGTTTGCTCTTTTGCAAACAGATACATATAACTCCCTGTGGTTCTTGCTGGGAGCTGTTATTATCATGGACACCCTATTTATTTGTTGCGCACCATGATTACTTCGCTGGTCGGTGCTCGAAATCCTCGTGTACTCTGTGTACATCGTGGTTTCTGCGCTCCGCCCGCCTTGTACTCACGGCGCTCACGACAACTAATAGAGGTGCCTTCATGTACTGACAACAAACAGGGAAACTACAAGACAATAGGGGTACTGAGGTGAATGCATAAAGACAGCATGCATTAGTGCATCTTAAGAAAAAAAAATGGCAAGTCTATGGTTTTGCCGAAAAATTGTTGTAATTGTGTCCTGTCTGTTTCAGAATCAGGTGGTCGCACCGCTCAGGACATGCCAGCCTCCTTTTGCGGAGCCCCCAGGTAATGGTCACCTTGTTTTTCTCCCGGCAGGCTGGATCGTTTTGCTTGATTGTTACGGTGTGCGTGGTAATATTACAGAAGTATGTCTGCGGGTTGTAGTTTGAGCAAACACAAGCGTTAGAAGGATGTAACTATGGCTACACCACTTGAACAGAAATCATCGGTAGAGGAGATAAAGAATCATTTTGATAATGATGTTGAAAGGTTTTCAAATCTTGACACCGGGCAAAAATCGTTAATTGATGCTCCTTTGCTGATGGAACTGATTGCACTGTCTGCATTCAGATCAACGGCAAATATCAGGTGTGTTCTGGATATTGGCTGTGGGGCGGGGAACAGCACTCTCAAGTTGCTGCAATATGTCGACTCTTTTCAGTGTGATCTTGTTGATCTCAGCCGGCCAATGCTTGAAAAAGCTTGTGAGCGGATTGGGAAGGTCAACTCAGGCACGATACAGTCGTTCCAGGGCGACTTTCGCCATGTTGATCTGGAAGAAGCAAGCTACGATGTGATTCTTGCTACAGCCGTTCTGCATCATTTGCGGGATGATGATGACTGGGAGGCAGCTTTCAGAAAAATTTTCAGGTTGACAGCACCCGGGGGCAGTGTCTGGATTACCGATCTCGTTTTTCATGAAACAGGACCGGTTCAAGAGCTTATGTGGGAACGCTATGGTTACTACCTTTATGCTGCCGGGGGTGAGGAGTATAAAGACAAGGTTTTTGCGGATATTGAGAGGGAGGATACTCCACGATCGGTTCTCTATCAGTTGGATCTTCTTCGTCAAGTAGGGTTCAGCCATGTGGAGTTGTTGCATAAAAATGCATGTTTTGCTGCGTATGGAGCGATTAAAACCGGCTAAAAATAAATGAGAGGTATGGTCCAATACAAAACAGGAACCGACCCCATTGACTGGGAGGCGTTGGGTGATCTCTATGAAGAGGTTGGACTTGTTGCGCAATTTGGGAAGAAGAGAGACCTTGAAAAAATCCGGCAAGCTTTTCAGAGCAGCTACAAGGTTGTGACCGCATGGAAAAAGGGAAAACTGGTCGGAGCCGGGAGGCTGTTGTCGGATGGCTTGTGCTACGGGACAATTTATGACGTTGGTGTTTTTCAGGCATGCCGGAAACAGGGGATTGGAAAAGGTATTATGGAGGCTCTACTGAGAGGCAACGAACATCTGCTTGTCTACCTGACCTCGACATTCGGCAACGAAGGTTTCTATAGCAAGCTGGGTTTCAAAAAACATAAGACCGCCTACGCAAAGTATCCCCGTGAGTCCGAATATCTGGAACAATAACCTTTGAAGAAAGTTGCCTGATGAAACCTACGCTCGCGTTTGACGTTTATGGAACACTGATCGATACGCACGGTCTGGTTTCCAGACTCCGGGAAACAGCCGGTGAGAAGGCCGAAGAGTTTTCCCAGATCTGGCGGCAGAAGCAGCTCGAATACTCGTTCCGCAGAGGGTTGATGCAGAACTATGAAACATTTGCGGTGTGTACCCGCAATGCCCTCGATTACGCCTGTGCTTATTGCAGGGTTCCTTTTACTGTGAAGCAGAAAGATGATCTGCTTGAACGTTACCGTACGCTTCCGGCTTTCGATGACGTTGAAGGGAGCCTGAGAGCTCTCGATGCATCAGGGTTCCGTATGTTCGCTTTTTCCAACGGCAGTGCTGAAGCTGTCGAGGCATTGCTTGCGGCAGCGGGTATCAGAGAACATTTTCTCGATGTTGTCAGCGTGGATGATCTGAAATCGTTTAAGCCGAATCCGGCGGTGTACAGCCATTTCCTCAGAAAGTCCGGAACAACGGGCAGTAGTAGTGCGTGGCTCATTTCGAGCAATCCGTTTGATGTGATCGGAGCCGTATCGGCAGGGATGCGGGCGGTCTGGGTCAAACGTTCTCCCGAAGCGATCTTCGATCCGTGGGGAATAGAGCCGACGCTTACCGTATCGAGCCTTACCGAGCTTGAAGAAAGCATTTCGGTTTACCTGGCCGTGGAAGGGACAGGAAATTGTTAGCAAACAGATGTTATTTTTTTTGACCGTAATAAAGTTATTTTTTTGGTCTAAAAAGGGAAAGGCTATATGAAATACAGTGATTCAATAAAGCCAATAAGTTATCTCAAAGCGCATGCTTCGGAAGTTATCAGAGATGTTTCCGACAACAGAAAGACCATGATTATTACTCATCATGGGGAAGCCAAGGTTATTCTGCAAGATGTCCACATTTATGAACAAACGCAGGAAAGTCTGGCTTTACTGAAAATGCTGGCACAAAGTTCAAAGTCAATAGAGCAAGGAAAATACAGGCCAGTTAGTGAGTCTTTTGATCTGCTCAGGAAACAGATAAAAGCACAGCAGGGCTCATGAAATATGAAGTTTTTCTGAGTGCTGATGCTGAAGGTGACCTTCTGGATATCTGGAGATATGTTGCAAATCACGATTCCTCTGAAAGTGCCAACAGGCTTTTTGACGGTTTACAAGAAACGTGTTTGAGCCTTGAACGTTTCCCTGATCGAGATCACTGTCCTTATTTCCGTAACCCGGTTCATGGATGGCGAAGACCCTCGTCCGTGGTGGCACTATACCGCAGAACGAAAGAGGATGTTCGGCGTTCATCAGGAATCTTAATAATCCATTTCGGAAAAAATATGGTACGCAACAGGTCTCTTACCGAGTTAAAGAATATCGGGAAGAAAATAGCTGCACGCCTCAATGAGGCAGGTATTTACTCCGAAGAAGAATTGCGGTCTATTGGCCCGGTTGAGGCGCATAAAATGATCAGGGAAAATCACCCTGATGAAACCCTGCCGTTATGCTACTACCTCTATTCATTCGAGGGCGCTTTATGTGATAAACATTGGGACGCTGTCGGAGAGAAGAGAAAACATGAGCTTAAACGGGCAATTGCCGATTAGCATGTCCTGCTTTGGCGGCAGAGCAAAACCACTTTTTTTCTGATTGTCACCTATGAAGATATTCTGGAGCTACGCCCGGCTTGATGATAAGGAGCCGAAATGCAAAGTCGATAAATTGCGGCAGGAGTTTGAAAACGTTCTGTCGCAGACTGTCGGGAAAAAATCCGAGGTGTTTTTCGATACGGATTCTCTGAACTGGGGAGTCAAATGGAGGGAGGAGATCGAGCGCTCGATCAGGGAATGTGACGGTTTTATCGCTGTCGTTTCTCCATCCTATTTCAACCGGAGAATGTGCATCTATGAGCTGCAGACCGCTCTCGAAACCGGTAAAAAAATTTTCCCCCTGTATTACAGAGCTTGCAAGGACTTGCAAAGCACCTTCAAGGAAGATGGCGAGGAAGCAGAGATCAACACACAGTTGAACAAGGCATCGCTGGCAATAGCAGAGCATCAGATGATGGATTTCCGCGAACTGCGCAACGAAAAGCTCGGTTCAAAAAAGGTTGAGAACTTTCTGGACAGAATGGCTGAGGCGGTGGTGCAAGTGCAGACTAAATATTCATGAATGAATACAACATTCGATTTAATGGTCAAGTCAGTATTTGTGTTCTTATGTGCTATCCAAAAGTGTTTCTCTGTTTGATTGAAAAATGATTAATAATCCCCCAAAGCAGTTTCAAGAATATCGATTTATGGAAATAACTGAATATGAAAAAAGAGCTTTGATTTGCTCTGAACAATACAATGGTATTTTGCCATATTCTGAAGCTTTTTACATCTATTCGATAATTTATTCATCAACAAGATGTTTGGATGCGTTTGCACGTTACAAGCGTATCAAGAAAAGGGATTCAACTGCGGAGGAATTAGTCAGCTCTGTTCAGGAGGCTATTAGTCATGCCGCATCTCTCTCAAGATATTTTTGGCCGAGTAAACAGGGAAAGAGAAAACAACCTAATCTTAACGGGTTAAAAGAGCTGAGAGGAATAATGTTGAGAAAGGCTTTCAAAATTGAGGATAATTCTGTGCTTCATAATAGAGAGCTGCGCAATGTTTGGGAGCATTTTGATGAGCGTTTGGATATTTATTGCCTTGAAAATGATTCGGGATATTTCTATACCGGTTGTATTGTGGGGGATCATACGTTAGCGGACAAGCCAACAAATCGTATTTTCAAGCTTTTAGATGTCGATGCAGAATGCTTGGTGCTTTTAGGGAAGAAGTATTTTTTCGCACCGATAAGGGACGCTGTGCAATTGGTTTTAAACAGAGCTAAAGATTTTGAGGATAATGGTCTGAGGCTTAAATGAGCGTCAATAAAGATGTCTGGAGCGACAATTTGCTTGAGAATCTGCACCATTACTTACCATTCAGGCAACTCCGTCCCCCTGTTCAGAATATCGAGGTAGCTCTTATAGCTGAAGGTGCGGTTGCGTTTTTGGGGGGTTAGTTCTCGGAGATTCCTAGATTTTGATGTCTTTCCGGGTTCCTGCTAATGTTGGTTTGCGAAACTAAAATAAGGATCGCTCTTATTTTAGGATAGGCTGTTATCTTAAAATAACGTTCAGGTAGGCACGGGGGACTGGAGCCACTCCGCCAATCAATCAGCAGGCGATAAATTCAACCGCCCGACTGCTTCCGTGACGTCTTCCGGCCACATAAAGATCCGGTTGTAAGGTTTGACCTTGAAATAGGATTGCGGATAATGAATCTCGCGTGTGGTCATATCCATGCAAAACCGGCTGATCCATGAATGTTTTTCTCTATTGGACAGCTTTTTTCCCCGAACTATTTTTCTGGTCACTTCATAGAGTTTGACACACATCCGGAACTCATAGCCTGTCAGTGAGAGAGGATCAGCCCATGCCCCTTTGCTCTGCTCCACCGCATCCTTGCCTGACTCCTGCAAAAGCACAAGGTCGCCATGCTTCGGGAGGCTTGGATAAATAGGGAGCATTGCTGCCCAGCCTTCCCTCACCATTAATAGATTGAATGTTGCCCGATCTATTGCGGACAAGCCGGCACGCTCTTCAGCATTATAATTTGGCGCCAAATACACGAGCAACCTGCCATACTGATCAAATGGTTTGTCGGCTGCGCGCAGATAGACGTTGCGCTTCCGGGAGCTGCCCGGTTTGCTCAGTTTTTCCTCCATCAGATTGCGGAATACTTCTGTTGCTTTTGCTCCCTGCTTTCCCTGCAAGGTCCCGGCTTTTCCTGTGGAGAGCTTGGGTTGCAGCAACATTGAAAGGTCCTCGTTGATCGGTGCAACTCCCTGGCGCATCCATTCTGCCAGTTGAGCCAGATTCTCGTCCTGATTTGACGGTTTTGCTCTGCCGGGGTAGTGTACTTCCGGTGTGTCGATGCTTAACATGCGGATCGACATGGAGATATATGGTGTGTCGCCATCAGTGGCCCTCAGGTACTGTTTTTTACCAAGTGTGTCTAACTCAAAGCCTTTGGGATCCCAGAATATTCCAACCTTTTTCATGTTCGCCCTCCCTGTTGTTTCTTGCACTTGTTGATAAGTGAATGCTATTTTGCTGCCTGCAAAATACACATCTTCATGGTCGACACTCATCTTGCTCCGGTAGGGGGCTCTTGAGCGTGTTTCAGGATATTCTGGTGTGCTGCATGTACCATTTTCCTGATCCGTCAGAGCGTTGATCGTACCGCACACATCAAGCTGCTTGAAATTTATCAACAGACAGGGGCACAGATTTTCAGCCTGCGAAGAATCACTGGTGTTTAATCAACTTTCAGTTCGTGCAGTACGTTCAGGTTCTGATCTTTTACAGTCAGTAATGTGTCGTTGATTTCAATTATCCCGCAGGAATAGTGCGGTGGTTCGGAACGTTTGAGAAACGGGGCCATGGTCAGGAAGTGCATGCCGTAACGCTCGACGTACGCTCCACGGTGCAAATGTCCCGTGATACAGGCGATGATATGGCTGTAGCGGCGGAGCACATCGATAATCTCGTCATGATTCCACAGGAGGCCGTGCGGTTTGTCGGAGGTTTCCTTCAGCAGCGGGAAGTGGCAGAATATGATCGCCGCTTCTCCCGATTGCATCGCCTCATCGAGCTGTTGTACAAGCCAGTTAATCTGGGTTTCCCCGATAGCACCGGAGTAGAGGTTTGCCCAGGGATCGTGCATTAACAGGTTTTTTCTCGACCGGTCGGGATCGGATTTCGGGTTCGTTTCGGGATTGATATCCATGCCGTGCAGCACGATGAACCGTATGCCGTTGTTATCGAACGTGTAGTAGGGTGACGTGAGCCCGGTTTCGTTCAGGTATAGATCAAGAGAAACACCGAGGCAGTGGTTGCCGGCAACATGATAGAGCGTGCCGGGATAGTCCCGGAGAACGGCTGTTACCCCGGCGAGATTCTGTTCCGCTTCGGGGCCTTTGCCGTCGATAAGGTCGCCGAGCTGAACAACGAAATCCACATTGTTTTTTTTCCAGAAATTGAAACAGGCATGAAGGCCGGTGGTTTCCTCGGAACGATCGCCGTTACCAAAGTGAACATCGGTCAGTATGCCGAATCGCAGGGTACCGTTTGCTGTGTTCTTTTTGCTCGATTTCCGGGTCATGTGGTTTGTCTGTCGTGAATTGTTGATGGTGAATCGTGGTTGGTTTCTGGAATCAGTTCGTGAATTCAGACAGGTATTTTTCTATGAAATCGTCAATGTCTCCATCGAGGACGGTTTCTATATCGTGCCGCTCATGGTTTGTCCTGTGGTCCTTGATCCTCCGGTCGTCCATGACATAGCTTCGTATCTGACTGCCCCATTCGATTTTTTTCTTCTTGCCTTCAACTTCCTGTTTCCTTGCCTCTTCTTCGTCGCGCTGTTTCTGATAGAGCTGAGCCCGAAGCATTTTCATGGCGCGCTCACGGTTCTGGAACTGTGAACGTTCCTGTTGGCAGGAGACAACGATGCCTGAAGGTACGTGCTTGATGCGTACTGCGGTTTCAACTTTGTTGACATTTTGTCCGCCCTTGCCGCCGCTTCGGAACGTAGAAAGTTCGAGGTCTTCCTTGCGGATGTCGATTTCGGCATCAGGCGGTGCTTCCGGGTAGGTGAAAACACTGGCAAACGAGGTGTGGCGGCGGGCATTCGAGTCGAATGGCGAGACTCTCACCAGACGGTGCACACCATTCTCGGCTTTCAGGTAACCGTAAGCATAGGGCCCCTGAATATCGAGTGTCGCGGTTTTGATTCCTGCACCTTCGCCTTCCTGATAGTCGTCGGTAAACACTTTGAACCCTTTCCGTTCGGCCCATCGCATGTACATGCGGTAAAGCATTTCCGCCCAGTCCTGTGCTTCGGTCCCGCCTGCTCCGGCATGTATGGTGATCAATGCGTTGCCGGGATCATCCTTGCCGGAGAGCATGTTCCTGAACTCGATAGCGGTTATTTCCTGCTCTACTGCGCTGATGCGCACATCAATCTCCTCGGCAAGCGACTCCTCTCCGAGTTCTTCGGCGATTTCCAGCTCCTCTTTCAGGTCGCCGCTATCTTTTTCAATCTTTTGAAATCCTTCAGTCCAGACTTTGTGCTCGTTGATTTCTTTCAGGATCTTGTGAGCTTCCTGCTGATTGTCCCAGAAGTTTTCTTCCGCCGTGATCTGTTCGAACTCGCCTATCTTTTTCAAACGTTCATCGACGTCAAAGATACCCCCGTAACTGTTCAATGCGATGATGTATTTCGTGCAAGCGTTCTTTTTCTGCTTCAAACATGGTTATCTCCCGATTATGACAGAGGTCTTCTGTGATGAATAGTAAGTGTTGGAGTGTAATAGTGAGCAAAAGTTCCGTTTTTCAGGTTCTTAACGGTAGAACCAAAAAATCGTTTTTTTCGCATAATGCAAATGCAACTTTTCCCTATTTTGCATCAGGTTTAAACCGACATACCATTATACATATGAATCATACATTTTACCAGCGCAAGCCCAGAAATAGTGAACGCAAATTCGACGGCAGGCGACGTGTCATTATCGAGGGGGTTACGCCTGAGATTGATGACGGGCGTTATCCTGCTAAAAGAGCTGCGGGAGAAACGGTTGTGGTCGGGGCGGATGTTTTTACCGATGGGGCTGATTGTGTTACTGCAGAGCTTTGTTTCCACCCCAGGTCAGGACGTGCCTGGAAACGTGTTCCCATGAATCAGCTGCAGAATGATCGTTGGGAGGGGGAGTTTACTGTTGGCGAACCTGGTGGTTACGAGTTTACCGTCGAAGCCTGGGTTGACCATTTTGAAACGTGGCGAAGAGGTCTGAAGAAGAAAATCGACGCAGGTCAGGAGGTTTCCCTGGAACTTCGCATGGGTGCAGGGATGGTTGAAAAAGCTGCTTCGCGCGCATCGAAAAAGGATGCCGGGAGATTGATGGAGCTGGCATTGGTAATGACAAGGGGTGAAGCAGGAGTTGCGGAAACGGCGGCACAATCCGGCGAACTCGGTATGTTGATGCGCCGCTATCCGGACAAAGAGTTTGCCGTTCAGTACGGCAAGGTACTTGAAGTCAGGGTTGACCAGAAAAAGGCGGTATTCAGCACGTGGTACGAGCTTTTTCCGCGTTCGTGGGCTGAAAAACCGGGCAGGCATGGGACCTTCCGGGAGTCAAAACGCCTGCTCCCGTTGATCGCCAGGATGGGTTTTGATGTCGTCTACCTGCCTCCGGTTCATCCTATCGGTACGACAAAACGCAAGGGGCGGAACAACTCCCTCATTGCCGGGCCTGATGATCCGGGGAGCTGCTGGGCGATCGGAAGTGTTGATGGCGGGCACAAGTCAGTTCACCCTGAACTGGGCACCATAAAGGATTTCGAGGAGTTTGTCCGGGAAGCCGGCAAACATGGCATTTCCATTGCGCTTGATATTGCGTTCCAGTGCTCACCCGACCACCCGTATGTAAAAGAGCATCCCCGGTGGTTCAAATGGCGTCCCGACGGTACGGTGCAGTTCGCGGAAAATCCGCCGAAAAAATATGAGGATATTCTGCCTCTTGATTTCGAGACGGAGGACTGGGAAAATCTCTGGATCGAACTGAAAAGCGTCATGCTGTTCTGGATGAAAAAAGGGGTAAGAATATTCAGGGTGGACAACCCGCACACCAAGGCGTTTCTTTTCTGGGACTGGGCGATCAGCGAAATACAGAAGGAATATCCCGATGCTGTGTTTCTGGCAGAGGCATTCACGCGTCCGAAGGTTATGGCGAGGCTTGCAAAAGGCGGTTTCAACCAGTCCTATACCTACTTTACCTGGCGAAATACCAAAGCGGATCTTCAGGAGTACCTTACGGAGCTGACCACAACGGAAGTCAAAGAGTACATGAGGCCGAACTTCTGGCCGAACACGCCGGATATTCTGCATGAAGAGTTGCAGACAGGTCGGCGTTCGACCTTTATTACCCGTATGGCGCTTGCGGCAACCCTGTCGTCGAATTACGGGATGTACGGCCCGGCATATGAGCTGTGCGAACACGTTCCCGTCAGGCAGGGCAAGGAGGAGTACCTCGACTCGGAAAAGTACGAGATCAAACAGTGGGATATGGACAGGCCGGGTAATATCCGTGCAGAGATTACAGCGGTAAACCGTATCCGGAGAGAGAACCCTGCCTTGCAGCAAACTGTCAATATAGAGTTTCTCAGGGTCGACGCCGGTGAAGGGCGTGAACATGATATGCTGATGGGTTACGTGAAACGTTCTGCGGATGACAGTAATATCATACTGACGGTTGTCAATCTCGATCCGCAGAACACGCATGCCGGATGGCTGCGTTTTCCTCTCGAAAAATTCGAACTTCCTCATACCCATCATTTCAGGGTTGAGGATCTTCTGAGCAGCAGGACTTACGAGTGGGATGGTGAATGGAATTATATTGAACTGAACCCCGATCACATGCCGGTGCATATCTTTAAAGTCAACCTGCATCCATAACGATATCTGCCTATCATTATAAGTAAATTTTATGCCGCGAGGATCTGCAACTTACCAGCCTGAGCTGCTCTGGTACAAGGACGCCATCATCTATGAGGCTCATGTCAAGACTTTTTATGACAGCGACAATGATGGTATCGGTGATTTTGAGGGGCTGCGCCGGAAATTGCCCTATCTGGAAAGTCTTGGAATAACAGCTATCTGGCTGCTGCCTTTTTATCCTTCACCTCTGAAAGATGACGGTTACGATATTGCCGATTACATGGATGTGAACCCGGATTACGGGACCATCGATGATTTCAGAGCGTTTCTCGATGATGCACATAAGCTCGGTCTCAAGGTCATTACCGAGCTGGTTATCAACCATACGTCCGATCAGCATGCATGGTTTCAGCGCGCACGAAGAGCCGAGCCTGGTTCAGTCGAGAGGAATTACTATGTGTGGAGCAAAGATCCTGAGAAATATGCCGATGCCAGGATAATTTTTCAGGATTTCGAGGCTTCGAACTGGAGTTACGATTCTGTTGCGGGTGAATATTACTGGCATCGTTTCTATCACCATCAGCCGGATTTGAACTTCGAAAATCCGGCGGTTGAGAAAGCGATCTATAAAGTGCTTGACTACTGGCTGGAGATGGGGGTGGACGGCCTTCGCCTCGATGCCGTACCGTACCTCTACGAAGAGGAAGGCACAAACTGCGAGAATCTGCAGCGTACCCACGAGTTTCTCAAAAAGTTGCGCAGGCACGTCGACCGGAAATTCCCTAACCGCATGCTGCTTGCCGAGGCGAACCAGTGGCCTGAAGACGCTGCGGAATATTTCGGCGACGGTGACGAGTGCCATATGAATTTTCATTTTCCACTTATGCCGAGAATGTTCATGGCTCTTGAGATGGAGGATCGCTTTCCCGTTATCGATATCCTTGAACAGACTCCGGAAATTCCCGAAAACAGCCAGTGGGCGTCGTTTCTTCGCAACCATGATGAACTGACCCTCGAAATGGTGACCGATGAAGAGCGTGATTATATGCGTCGTGTCTATGCCAACGACCCGAGAGCAAGGATCAACCTCGGGATACGCAGGCGCCTTGCTCCGCTGATGTCGAACAGCCGCCAAAAGATCGAGTTGATGAACATTATGCTGCTTTCCCTTCCCGGTACTCCGGTGCTTTACTACGGGGACGAGATCGGCATGGGCGATAACTATTATCTCGGTGACCGGGACGGTGTCAGAACTCCTATGCAGTGGAACGGTGATAGGAACGCCGGTTTTTCACGGTCAAATCCGCAACAGCTTTTGCTTCCGGTGATCATCGACCCGGAATACCACTACGAGGCGGTCAATGTCGAGGTTCAGGAGAGTAATACCAACTCACTGCTCTGGTGGATGCGCCATGTGCTGGTGACAGCCCGCCGTTACAAGGCGTTCAGCAGGGGGGATATCACTTTTTTGCATACAGACAACCCGCAGGCGCTGATTTTTACCAGGAAATACGAGGATGAGACCATGCTCTGTATTATTAACCTGTCCAAAAGCCCGCAGGCGGTAAGTGTCGATCTTTCAGAGTACGACGGATTCATTCCCGAGGAAGTCTTCAGCCTCAGCCATTTTCCGCGTATCAGGTCAGCTTCCTATACCGTTACCCTCGGCTCTTACGGATACTTCTGGTTCAGGCTTATAAACAGCCATGAGGAAATCGAAGATCGCCCTTATCTCGAGCATACGTTTGCAAAAGTCTCTGACTGGCAGGATCTGTTCGGTGGGAAATACCTCGAACGTCTTGAAACCCGCATTTTGCCGAAGTATGTCCGCAACTGCCGATGGTTCGGCGGCAAAGCTCGCAAGATCGTCAGGGTTTCGATAAAAGAAAACATCGAGGTCAAGGACCATGCTGCCATGCGGTATCTGATTGTCGAAGTACGTTACCCCAGCGGTTCGGATGAGCTCTATCAGCTTCCGGTATCGTACGTTCCTGCTGAGCAGATAGATGCCGAAGATGAAAACTTTTCAAAACGGGTTATAGTAAAGGTAAAAGTCGGGGACAGCGAGGGCTATTTGTGCGATGCAACTTGGCAAAAGGATTTCCAGAAGGTGTTGCTTGATATGATTGCCGGGCAGTCCGACCTGAAAGGCAAGGACGGAAAAATATCATCCCTGCGCGGGGCAAGGCTTGATGATTTTCTTGATGGCACGCCGGTTGACGAAATCGATTCCTCATTGTTCGGGGCTGAACAGAGCAATACCTCTATCATGTATGACGATTCGCTCTGTTTGAAGCTCTACAGGAAAGTCTCTTCAGGAATTTCTCCTGAAGTTGAAATCTGCCGCGTATTGACCGAGAATACAAAATTCAAGAGTGTGCCGTTTTATCTCGGTACGCTGAACTATACCAGAAGCCGCAAGGATCAGGTTTCTCTCGCGGTTCTCCAGAATTATGTGCCGAATCAGGGGGATGCCTGGAAGGTTACCCTGAACTTTGTTCATCGTTACTATGAAGATGTGCTTGCAAAGCAGCGCCAGGGTGAAATGATTCCGGAGCTGCCTCTTCTTGGAGCAGGCAAGGCGCCTATGCCTGACATCATCCATGAACTTATTGGGGAGGTATATCTTGAAATGGTTGAGAAGCTTGCCGAAAGAACGGCAGGTATGCACAAGGCGCTTGCCTCGAAAAAGCTGGGGGATGATTTTGTGCCGGAACCCTTTACAACTCTCTACCAGCGTTCGATCTATCAGTCCATGCGCGAGCAGGTGAAACGGGGAATGGTAATGCTGAAACAGCAGAAGAAGAAAATTGCCGTTGAGTATCAGGAGCTTGCAGAGGAGGTTCTCGACAGCGAGCATGCCATCCTTCAGCAGCTTGCACATATAAAACAGGGAAAGATAGAAGGCGGAAAGATCAGGATTCATGGAGATTACCATCTGGGGCAGGTTCTCTTTACCGGAAAGGATTTCATCATCATCGATTTCGAGGGAGAACCAGCACGCTCTCTCAGTGAGCGCAGGCTGAAACGTTCAGTTTTCAGAGATCTCGCGGGTATGACGCGTTCATTCCACTACGCGGCCTTCAGTGTGCTTGTCAATGACAAGTCTATCAGGCCGGAAGATATCGAGCATCTCGAACCGTGGGCGGAACTGTGGAGTTTTTATGTGGGTCAGCATTTCTATGAAGTATACGCCAGGCAAATCAAAGGCCGTGGACTTGTTCCCAAAGATCCTGAGCAGCAGGTTCTTCTGCTTCGTGCATATCTTATGGACAAGGCGATTTATGAATTGAACTATGAACTGAACAACCGCCCAGAGTGGGTCGGTATTGCCCTGAAGGGGTTACGCCGGCTGCTTGAGTCGTGATATGCCGAAAATTTGTTCCACGGTCTGACTACTTCGCTGGTCCCGACATGTCGGGACATTCCGGTTCTGTGCTCTCCGTTCGCCTTGTTTCTTGAGTCGCCCGCAAGATAGGAGTATTTCACTGGGGGCATGATGTCCCGGGAAGCTTCTCTGAGGCTGGGAAAACATGGCGAAAACGTGCCGGTTGCACATGTCCCATCAGGCATTGGCTTCGCGGTGAATGAGGAATGTATATATTGCATGGGGAACAACGTGACCGGTTTTACAGGTCAAGACGGTTTTCCAGGAAGTCCTCGGAATCTGCATCACTGATATCCTTGCGCCCCAGCTCGTAATCATCGGTTTTTTTGCGCAGAATGATTGTGCCCTGGTTATCGACAGCGTAATAATAGACGGTATCGTCGTCTATCTGAAACTGCTTTTTGATCTCTGAAAATTTTGCTGACTGCATGAGTTCTCCTTCGACAGTTGTGTCGTTGACTGTGTTTAATAACAGGGAATAGTGTGCTTTCACCCTATAAATGTAGGGAGTATTTTTTTGAATCCGAAAGCCCGCTCATGGTTTAATGGGTATCTCTGTTCATTTCTGCCGGGACAGATCTGCATCCCGTTGCTGTTGTTGCACCGGACGCTGTTGAGCCGGGGCATTACCGGAAACCTGATAGCCTGCCCCGGTTTGATGGGTTGAATGTTAGGTGTAACAGCACTTCGGTTTCAAAAGGAAAGCAAAGGGTCTCTTTTGGGGAGGGGGATTGTTTTGGGCCGGGTAAGTTGTTATCATAAAGATTACAGGTTGCCCCGAAAAACGATACTATACCTGCCATGGATTCGACAAATGGTGAAATTAAGCGGCTGAGGCAGTATTTGCAGGAGCGTCGCGATGTTTCTTTTGCAATGGTTTTTGGCTCGTTTGCGAAAGGTAAGGAACGTAAAGACAGTGATCTGGATGTTGCGATTTTTTTTCATGAAGATACTGTCCCGGAGGGTTTTGATGTCCTTATGCTTGAACAGAAACTGTCCGATGTTGCCGGAAGGGAGGTGGATCTTGCGGTTTTGAATTCGGCTGGCGTTTTTTTGCGTCATCAGATTCAAAATTGTCATAGCATGCTGTTTCTTCATGATCGCATTGCCTACTGCGGGTATCGTGAGAAAACAATGCGGGATTACGACGAATACCGGTATGTATCAGGAATGAAAACCGATGCCAGATAAAGCTATTGTTGAAAAAAAACTTGCCCGGATTCAGGAATATCTGCGTGAGTTACGCCAGACATCTTTCGAGAATCTGAAGGATTATCAAAACGATGTCGTCCGAAAACGTTTTGTAGAGCGAAACATCGAATTGTGTATCGAGGTCATGGTCGATATTTGCAGGCACCTCATCAGTTCACTCGATTTACAGGAGCCTGAAACGTACGCTGACTGCTTCAGGATTCTTGCAAGAGGGTCTGTTATTCCAGAGGACAAACAGGACATCTTTGCTGCAATGGCAAGATTTCGGAACCGGCTGATTCATCTGTATCACGATGTTGATGATGCCATTACCTACGATATTTACAGGAACAGGTTGTCTGATTTTGACGATTTTGCAGAGGTTATCAGTGCATACCTGAACAGGAACAACTGATCAACGCTACCCTTTCTTTTTCACCTGCTCTCACAACGCACCGAGTTCTTCGGCGGGGGGGCATCATGGTTTCAACGCTCTGAAAAAGCGTTTTCAACTTTACAGCCGATCCTTTTCGGCAGGCTCAACGGCTTTTACCTTGGAGAGAGCCTTTTTGAACTTCTCACGGCTTCCTCTGGCAGCTCTGTTTTCGAGATAATCTTCGGTGATCAGGGCTGAAATCTTTTCAGCCAGTGCGGATGTGATGAACTGGTTAACCGATATGTTTTCCTGCGCAGCCAGTTCTTTTGCTTTCTTATGCAAGGACTCAGGAAGTCTCACACTTAAGGTGCTCATGATAATTCTCCCAATCGTTGTAACAATTCTTTCGGCGTGGCGACACCGATGTTGAATCGTTTGCATTCTTCGAAATCACGCTTGTTGTATGTAATAATCCAACTGCTGTTGGATTCAACAGCAAGCTCGAGGATCATGTCATCTTTAGGATCTTTAAGCAAAGGACGCCACAGATAAAATATTTTTCTTTTGTTGCCTACAGCACAAAGGTAGTCGAGTATATCGTCAATATCGTTAGGTTCCAGCCCGAGGATTTTTGCCTGTTTTTTGGCAACGGTTTCAAATTCAAGGATGAGCGGCACTGAAATACAGAGATCAAATTTCCCGGTTCCTGTCATTGAGAGAAGTCGGAACGACGCTCCTTTGTTTGAGCGTAAAGCGCTGACGAAAACATTTGTGTCTATTACTATCCTGTACATAGTGGTATTATATGTAATACCGTATTCTTCTGCAAAATGTTCCTTGATTGAATGACAGACAGGCTGGAGAATGCCTATCCTTTCTTTTTTACCTGCCCCCACAACGCATCGAGTTCTTCGGCAGTATGTTCCTGCCAGCTTTTGCCTGATTTGCTGACCAGTTCCTCCACAGCCATGAAACGTTTCATGAACTTGTTTGTGGACTTGCGGAGCGAGTCTTCGGGATTTGCACCGATGAAGCGGCTGTAGTTGACGATGGTGAAGAGAATATCCCCGAATTCCGTCTCTTTTTCCTCTTTTGAAGATGCTTGCCTGAGTTCATCGATTTCTTCGAGAAGCTTGTCGAGCACACCTTCATCGCTTGCCCAGTCGAAGCCGACCCCTGCAACCTTTTTCTGCACGCGATAGGCCCGGAGAAGTTCGGACATGGCTTTAGGAACGCCATCAAGGAGGCTCCTGCGCCCTTTTTCTTTAAGCTTGAGGGATTCCCAGTTTTTGACGACTTCCTGTTCGTTGTCTGCAACGATTTCTCCGAAAACATGAGGATGGCGGGTGATGAGCTTTTCGCACAGCGCATCGAAGACTTCGGAAAAGGTGAATTTGCCTGATTCTTCGGCCATCAGAACCTGAAATGCGACATGCAGGAACAAGTCGCCAAGTTCCTTTTTCAGCTCCCTGTCATCGTGTTCATCTATGGCATGAACCAGTTCATAGCTTTCTTCAAGCAGCAGGTGTGCAAGTGATTCCGGGGTCTGCTTCCGGTCCCAGGGGCATTCGGAACGGAGCACTTTTACCAGCTTGATGACCCGGTTGAATTTTTCCTGAAGAGTACAGCCTGTTTCCTGCAGAATTTCCTGCTTTAGCTGCTCGATGGTGTTTTCGGGTGATTGTTTCATTGCGGTTTTCCGGCCCTGGTTTTGCTGGTAACAGGCTCTTTTCTTTCTGCTGCAAAGTTAATATTTCCATTGAATATTCCTTACTTTTGATCAATAAGGTTACAATACTAAAACCATGAATGAACCTTTTTCCCCGCCCGTCCAGAGTGAGCCGATAGCCGCCATAGCAACACCCGTCGGGGTCGGTGCGCTTGCCGTTGTCCGGATGAGTGGAGAGGGTGTTTTTTCTATCACCGACAGGATTTTTACCAAGGCCCGCTCCCCGGAAACATCATTGTCGGAATCACCGGGATACACCGCTCATTTCGGAAAGCTCCATGACGGGGACAGGATGATTGACGAGGTTATCGTGCTGGTGTTCCGGTCACCCGATTCGTTTACTACAGAAGATATTGTTGAAATCACCTGTCACGGAGGTCCGGTAGTCACAAAGCATGTGCTCAAGCTTCTGCTCGACAACGGTTGCCGGCTTGCCGAACCGGGCGAATTCACCCGTCGTGCCTTTCTGAACGGAAGGATCGACCTCTTGCAGGCCGAAGCAATTGGCGAAATGATCCATGCCCGCTCGGAGTCGGCTTATCGAACCGCAGTTAACCAGATGAAGGGAGGATTGTCGGGGAAACTCAACGGTCTTCGTGAACAGTTGCTGCAATCGTGCGCGTTGCTTGAACTGGAGCTTGATTTCAGTGAAGAAGACGTCGAGTTCCAGAGCCGGGAAGAGTTGAGCGGGCAGGTCGATATGCTGCAAAAGGAAGTCGAAAAGCTTGTGGAATCCTACCAGCACGGCAGGCTCTTGAGCGAGGGTGTGGCAACAGCCATCATCGGCAAACCCAATGCCGGTAAATCAACGCTGCTCAACGCCCTGCTCGGCGAGGAGCGGGCGATTGTCAGCCACATGCCGGGCACCACGAGAGATTATATCGAGGAGTGTTTTATCTACGACAAAACCATGTTCCGGCTGACCGACACGGCGGGACTTCGCGATGCGGTCGAAGAGATCGAAAATGAAGGCGTCCGCCGCAGCTATGAAAAAATAGCCGAAGCCGATCTGATCCTGTACCTGATGGATATCGGTGCTTCCGATTATGAGCAGGAGATTCGGGGTGTTGTTGAGCTTCGTCAAAAGCATCCCGATATAAGGCTGATGGTGGTTGCGAACAAGACGGATACCGTTGATGATAGTTTGAAGCGGACAAAAATTGTTGCAGAGAAGACCGGATGCAGGGTACTTGGTATCTCAGCCCTGAAACAGGAGGGGCTCGATGCTTTGAAAGCCGAAATGAACGCTATGGTCGAAGGCCTCGACAAGCTGCACGATGCAAGCGTCCTCGTCACCAGCATGCGCCACTATGAAGCCCTGCGCAACGCCGCCGACGCCCTGCAGAACGCCCGCGAACTGATCGACGCACAATCGGAGACCGAACTCATAGCTTTCGAACTCCGCTCCGCCCTCGACTACGTCGGCGAAATCACCGGCAAGGTTGTCAACGAGGAAGTCCTGAATGTCATCTTCGGGCAGTTCTGTATCGGGAAATAGTGAATATCGAATTTTTTTCTTAACGGCCCGTTTTACTCCTATGTGTTTATAGAAAAAAAGAAAGGTTAAGTGATTAAAAAGAAATGATTTAAATAATTTTATCAAATATAGATATGTTGAATAGTTACTGGTTGGTTGGTGCTACTTTTGATGACGAGAATGATGTGCTTTCTGGTTTTCTTAAACGAGGTTACTGGTACTGCTGGGATGTTGGTGGCTTGGGTAAAGTTAAATCTGGGCCTGGAAATTCTGTTTCTAGTCAAAGAGATCGTTTTAAAAGAATTGAACCTGGTGATAGAATCGCTGTAAAAAAGTTGTTGGGAAGAGGCTCAACAGAAATGGAGATTCGAGCGTTAGGGATAGTTAAAGATGTAGATCATAATGAGTGGAGGATATATGTCGATTGGGTGGTTGAAGATTTGTCACGTCGTGTTCCGCTGAATGGTTGTACTGCATCGGTTCATGGTCCATTTAAATTGAATAATCCTTGGGTCCATCAGATTTTCAGTATCTGAGCGTTCTTGAACCGGCTTATCAATTGTTCGTCTTATATTTTTATAAAATTCCTATGCAATCAATGTTGTTGCTAATATGCATTATTGGTGGTTGCATACTTGTTTAAGTTATTACTTTATTGTGTTTTGCTGGATATATTTCACTTTCTTCATCGTAAAGTAGGGTTATGTAGTAGGCTTCACTAAAAGAGAGACCAACAAGGAAACAGTGACAGAATGGCAGGTGAAATCGGGGTTGATATTGTCGATATCAGACGGATCAGGAGGTCGTATGAGAAGTACGGCGAAAAGTTCCTGCGGAGAGTACTGACGGAAAACGAGATCAGCTACTGCAGAAGGAAAAAGGATATGATGCCGAGCGTTGCGGCGCGGTTTGCAGCAAGGGAGGCTTTGTCGAAAGCTATGGGGAGCGGGATTTCCGGAGGATTTTCCTGGAAAAGTGTGGAGGTAGCAAATAACAAGCATGGCAAGCCTTTTATCAGGGTGCTTGACAAGAGCCTCGGTATTCCGGATAGTTCGATCAAATTGTCGCTGTCGCATGACGGTGATTATGCCGTGGCGGTTGTTCTTCTGGATTGCTGATTCTTCGATGCATTTCACCGGACATTTGGTTATTTTTGAAATGATGCAAGTCAGGTGTATTGATGGTCTCTAAATACAGGAGTGAAATATGGAGTGCATGAAAGCAGTAACCATTCAGTGCCCGTATTGCGGCGTTTTGAATGAAGAGCTCATCGACTGCTCGATCGAGCCGCCTGAAGAGTACGTAGAGGATTGCGAGGTGTGTTGCAGTCCCATGCTGATCAAGGTATTGTCGGTAGATGAGGAAGTTCCTGTTGTCGAGGCACACCGCGAAAACGAATAAAGGGCTCGGAAATAAAAAAACTCCCATGGATTTCATGGGAGTTTTTCAGGTGCATGCAGTTGAAATCTGCTTATGAAGCGCTTGGCTTACTTTCAAAAGCTTCGATGCGCACATTGGTTACTCCTTTTTTCAGGAGCCCGATTTCTTTGGCAGCCTCGAGAGAAAGGTCGATGATTCTGCCCTTGATATACGGGCCGCGGTCATTGATTCTTACAAGAACCTTTTTGCCATTGGCAAGATTGGTGACCCGAACCATGGAACCGAACGGTAATGATTTATGCGCGGCGGTCAGTTCATGCATGTTGAAACGTTCGCCGTTGGCTGTAAGGCGTCCATGAAACCTGTGCGCGTAATAGGAAGCGTTTCCTTCTGTAATCATGAACAGTTTGCCATGAGCTTTTTTTGCCTCAGCAGCCTGGGCAAGAGAATCTCGAAGTGCTTGAAGGTTGCTGCTTTCCGGGCTTACGCTCGTTACAGCAGGTGCTGCAGCTTGTATGGATGTATAGTTTGAGCTTGTCTGGCAACCTGTCAGGTGTATAAAAAATAAAAGGGCAAAAAGTGAATTAACGGCGAACTTGATTCGTCTGGTTTTCATATTGTGTATGTTTGATTAAGCCTGTTCCGGCTGTATTAACTGTATATGTCACGGGAACAGGAGGTATTTTTGTTTGAAAAAATACCAGAAAACAGTAATTGTTTCGTTGCTTAATGTAACAAAAAAAAGTATAATAAGTTTCATAAGGATTTTTTCCCTGTTAACTTGTTGTAAAACAAGGCTTTTTATTTTCTGATTGTTTTTTATCGACCCTCTTCTTTCCCTGAACTTCCGATCCTTCATGATTTGCCGGTCTGTGACGAGTTTGCAGAAAAACGGTTCCGTGTGCGTCTGATGTAAACTATTGTCTGAGTAATACGGTTGTTAGAGATGGTATTATGTATCTGTCATGTATTGAAGCACTTAACCAGAAAGGAACAGTATGCGTTTGATTTTGATGACCGGAAAGGGAGGAGTTGGAAAAACTTCCATGGCTGCAGCTACGGGGCTGCGTTGTGCGGAAATGGGATATAAAACTCTGGTGTTGAGCACAGACCCCGCGCACTCTCTTGCTGACAGCTTTGATGTGGAACTTAGTCATGAGCCCAAGGAGATATGCCGGAATTTATGGGGTGCGGAGCTTGATGTTCTCGAAGAACTTGAACAAAACTGGGGATCGGTAAAACGTTACATCACCGAAGTACTGCAGGCGCGCGGTCTTGAAGGTGTTCAGGCTGAGGAACTGGCTATACTTCCCGGATCCGATGAAATTTTCGGGTTGGTAAGGGTGTTCCGGCATCACAAGGAGGGGCATTACGATGTGCTGATCATAGATTCCGCGCCTACGGGAACAGCGTTAAGACTGCTGAGTATTCCGGAGGTTACCGGGTGGTACATGCGCCGTTTTTACAAGCCCCTGGAAAAGGTTGCAGTAACTCTCCGGCCTATTGTTGAACCCATATTCAGACCGATAGCGGGGTTTTCCCTGCCCGACAAGCAGATGATGGACGTGCCGTATGAGTTTTATCAGAAGATCGAGAGACTGGGAGAAATTCTGACGGATAATACCGTGACAACTGTGCGGCTTGTCACCAATCCGGAACGCATGGTGCTCAACGAGTCTCTCAGGGCTCATGCATATCTGAGTCTTTACGATATCTCTACGGATCTTATTATTGCTAACAGGGTTATTCCCGATGAGGTAACGGACCCCTATTTCCAATACTGGAAAGAAAATCAAAAGATTTATCGTGACGAGATTTACGAGAACTTCAATCCACTGCCGGTTAAAGAGGTTCCTTTGTATTCACGGGAGATATGCGGGCTTAAAACGCTCGATACACTGAAAGATCTTCTCTATGGTGACGAGGATCCTTCCCAGGTGTACTATAAGGAAAATACGATGCGGGTTGAACAGTCCAAGCACGGCTATACGCTTGAAATTTTGCTGCCGGGGATAGAAAAGGACCAGATAGAGATCACCAAGAAGGGGGATGAACTGGGCGTTCGTATTGGTAATCATCGTCGAAACCTTGTGTTGCCGCAAGCGCTTGCGGCGCTTAAAACCGCCGGCGCTGAAATGGAAAATGAGCTGTTGAAGATTAATTTTGTGGAGGAAAACGGGCAGAGCTCGGATAAAAAAGGTAAAAAGAACGTATAAAACAGGGTGTATTTTGCCTTAAAGGTTGATTTTATGGATTGTTCTTCAGTATGTTTATATAGTTTAACCTGTTATGTAAATATTAATTCTGATATTGAACCAGTTTGGTTCGGAGAGGAGAAAAAAGTGTGATGTCTTTTCAGGTTGGAGATCCGGTTATATACAGGAAGCCCAAGAGCTCCCCGCGTCCGGGTCCGCGGGCAAGGCAGGTATATCCTCTTGAGCATGGAGAAGCCTACCACTACGTGGTTGACAAATTCTGGAAGGTGGTCAGTATCAATGACGATGATACTGTTGATGTTGTTACCCGAACGGGAAAAAAGCACCGCCTCGAGAAAGATGACCCGAATCTTCAGAAAGCACGTTTTCTGAAATACCTTCTCTTCAGGAAGCGTTTTCCCGACCTCGAAGCCTTGTAAAGGGGGCTCTTTTCTGCTGCTTAATCTTCACTCTCACCTACCGGTTCCGACCCTGTTCTCAGATGATGCACTTCTGTGTCGAACCATAGAGGTTTTTCGTTGCGGAGCATGCTGATGACCACCTGAAATTCCGATGGATCCTTGAAAATCCGGTTTTCAATGAGTTGATTGCTTGAATCGTAGAAAGCGATTCTGCCTTTGTGCTCATTCATGTCCCACCTGCTGTAATAGCTTGCTACAAGTATATTTGCCATGGTTGACCGTGTTACGATGGTTTGTATGGGTATCTTTTCGTAATTGGACTGTGTTTTTCGATAACGGGTACCGCTTCACTGAGTACGAGCTATGCGGTTAATTTCAATGACGTTTTATCGCTGATCAACAAATCTTGCCCCTCTGAGCACCGCCCAGCCGGATGTTGCCTTTTCTCCTGAAGGTGTCAAGGTTTCAGCGGAAACGAGCGCGTTGTTCAGAATAGTATCGATGAGTCTTGCACCGGTCAGGTTCGCGCCTCTCAGATCAGCTTTTGTAAGGTCGGCATCGTAAAGGCTGGCGTTTGAAAGGTTGGCATTGTTCAGGCTGGTTCCTTCAAGCCTTGCACCGTGGAGTTGTGCATCGGTGAGATTAGCCTCGCTCATGTCGGCGCTTTTCAAAAATGCGCGTTCAAAGTTCGCCCCTTTCAGGTTTGCGTTACGGAAAACCGTCTCTTTCAGGCTTGCCCTTTTCCATGAAGTGTTGAGAAGGTCGGCTCCTGAAAAATCAGCTTTGTCGAGCTTGGCTCCGTTCATGGTTGAACTTTTCATGTCGATCCCTTTCATATCTGCTCCTTGCAACCCGGCATCATCGAGGTTTTCTTCCTGAAGATCCGCTTCCATCTCTGGATTGTCTTTTCGAAGGGTGTTCCAGGCAGTTACATCCTGCAAGAGGAGTGTTTCAGGAGCATTTTCAATAGATGTTTCCGGTTCAGGTTTTGCTGTAGTGCCGGAATAGGTCGCAGGGGCCGGAAGCGGCTTGGCTTTCATGACAACTGGGGCTTTTTCGGCTTCTTGTGAATACCTCGCTCCGTTCAGTGATGCCCACAGCGGAGTTGCTCTTTCACCAGATGGCAGAATAGTATTGTTTGAAATTCTTGAGCCGTCCAGTTGAGCTTGCCTGAGCAGTTTTGCATCGGTCAGGTTCGCTCCCCTGAGATCAGCTTTTGTCAGGTTCGCCTCAAAAAAACGGGCGTTTTGAAGACTGGCTCCATGCAGGATTGCTCCCTCGAGGTTTGCAAAACGGAGATCGGCGTTGGACAGATTGGTTTCGCTGAAGTCTGCTCCTTTTGCATAAGAGTTTTTAAGATCCGCGCTGGAAAGGTTGGCTCCTTTAAGGATGGTTTCTCTGAGGTTTGTTCGTTTCAGTTTTGCGAACAAAAGGTTTGCGTTCCGGAGATTTGCACCGTTGAGTTTCGCACCGTTAAGCCGGCCTCTTATCAGGCTTGCGTCACTGAGGTCGGCGTTATCCAGATTGGCGTCTTCCAGATTGGCTTTGTCAAGGTCGATTATCCTGGCGGGCTGCATGGCGCGCGTGGAGTTCCATGCACTGACGTCCGAAAGAAGTTCTTTGAGAATGACAGGATCAAATCCGAAGGTTGTAGTACAGGCTGGACCGCTTTGCAATGCCAGAAAAAATATCGAAAAAAGAAGCGTTTTTTTCATAAGAGCATAATTGGTATTACGGGGCTCCGGTTGTTGCAGTAATATATATAACACGGCAGTCTAAAAGGAAAACAATCAGTTTGCAAATAGAGCTATCGGTAACTCGAAATACTATTACACAGTGCGATCAGATTCTTGAGCGCAGCAGAATAAACGAACCGGCAATAATAAGTAGCCCACCGGTCCATGCTGATGCCGGGGGAATTTCATTCCAGAAAAGGTAGCCGTAAAGAACAGAGAAAACAATGGAAGAGTAGCTTGCCGCAGCAACAACCGGAGCGTAATCCATTCTGTAGGCAAGTGTCATCAGGTACTGGCCGATGGTTGAAAAAAGCGCAACACCTGCCAAAAGAGCCCACTCGGTTCCGTCTGGCATGATGAATGACTGTCCCATGAAGATGGAACTGAGGAGTGCGGTAATGACGAAAAAGTTTGTGACGATCGTTGCAGGATCATCAGTACGATTCAGTTTTCTGACAAGCAGATGGGCTATTGCCGAAGCGGTGGCGGCTCCTATGCTTGCCCAGGCTGCAGCAGTCCAGCCCAATGAGGGGTCCAGAATAAGTACAATCCCGGCAAGCCCTGTTCCGATTGCGAGCCAGACAGAAGCGCTTGGCTTTTCTCCAACAACCCAGGGAGCAAGAACGGCAAGAATAAGTGGTTGTGTTTTTCCGAGAAAGACGCTGACAGCAAGGGGAATATGCGTGAGTGCATAGTAAAAACCGCTGATGGCAAGAAATCCGAAAAGGGCACGGAGAACAAGCGTTTTCCAGGCCGTGACAATAAACTTTTTTTTACGCAGCCAGAGGAAACCGAAAAAGAAAGGAAGCGGCATGATGCTGCGAAACAAAATGATCTCCGGAATCGGTAACGATGAACCGATTCCCTTGATCATCGCCGCCATTGTGGCGAAACAGGCTGAGGCTATTAACATCAGGATAACACTCATCGAAAGTCAAAATTTAAACCTGGCTTGATTGCCAAGATGTTGCCATTGCCCAAATCGCAAGGAGAAACGAAATGCCGGGGAAGCGGGTTGTAATATAAAGTTAGACATGCTAAAAACAAGAGTGTGGTGTGAGGATATAAATCATGACAGATATAACAAAATATAAAGGAAAGGTTTTGGTTGCAGGTGCAACTGGAAGAACCGGGAGATGGGTCGTTTCCCGATTGCAGCACTATGGTGTGCCGGTTAAGGTTCTGACGCGTTCTGCAGAAAAAGCAAAAGAGCTTGGTAATGTTGAGGTGGTAGAAGGGAAAATTCAGAGCGAAGGGGATGTTGCAAAAGCTGTTGCGGGGTGCAGTGCTGTTATTTCAGCAATGGGATCAAGTGAGGTTTTTGGTGACGCCTCTCCGGGAGAGGTTGACAGGGATGGTGTTATCAGGCTCGTTGATCAGGCTGCAAAGGCTGGTGTAAAGCACTTTGGCCTTGTCAGTTCGATGGCAGTAACCAAATGGTATCACCCTTTGAACCTGTTTGCGGGAGTTCTCAGCAAGAAGTTCGAAGCCGAGGAACATCTGAGAGGTGTGTTTGGCAAGGAAGGTCGCTCCTATACGATTGTTCGCCCCGGTGGATTGAGAGACGGCGGTCCGTTGCTTCATGACCTCCATGTTGATCAGGGCGACAAGCTTTGGAGCGGGTGGATTAACCGTGGAGATGTTGCTGAACTCCTGGTTGTTTCGCTCTGGGCCGAAAAGGCTAAAAATAAAACCTTTGAGGTGATCAACGAAGGAGAGGGAGAGCATCAGCAGGACGGCCTTGAACAATATTATGACAAACTTGCGGGTTAACGTCTGAAGCGCGGACAGCAGATAGTATACTATGCCAGAGGATTCTTTTTGAGAGATTGGTAGGCGTTGTCCGCGCTTAGGGACACCTCTATTTATATTCCGCGAATTCAATTGCATCGTTGAGCGGATAGGGGAGGTTTCTGCGCTCCGTTCGCCTTGCACTTGAACCGCTCATGACAATAAATAGAGGTGCCCTTAGTTATTGTAGTTCATACATCGGACATGTTTTGCCGAAACGTTCGTTGTTAGAGATCCTGCTATGAACATTTCAGCTCATGCCCTGCCTGAGCTGAAGGTTGAGGAGTGTCCGAAAAGAAAAAGCCTTCCCGTGTAGAGAAGGCTTTTCCGGTAGAAAAATGTTGGTTGCCATGTGGTTACAGCTTTTTTCCCGAAAGGATTGAGCCTGCCATGCTTCCGACGGTATTTGCGCCGGACTGTACCGCGGACAGGAGGCTGTTGCCGACAAAGCCGACAGCTTCCGCAACTTTCCAGCCTGCACTGCCTACTGTATCAATGGCTTGTGTTGCAACCTCCCCGAATGTTTTTATGAGGCTGTTGAGCGGTTCGGAAAGCGCATGCAATGTATCGGCCACTGTTTTGGTTCCTGTTTCAAGGGTGCCGGTAAGGTTTTTGTTCATGTTTTCAATTGCCGGCATGAGTGTCTGAATGCCTTTGTCTACAGCGCTGATCTGTGTGACCGCAAGATCTCCCAGGTTTTGAACTGCGGTAGCGATTGTCTGGGAAACATCGATTTTTTCTTCGTTGGCCATGGTAAACGTTCTCCTCTGGTTAAATATGATGGTGGCTTTGTACTCTTGAGCTGGCTACAAACATCAAACTCTTTTACAGTATAAAATGTTTCGGCAGCAGGGGGGTTTTCTCTAAAGCACCAGCACGAAAGAGGTGCCTATAATATTGAGCCCCTCCCAGTTTTTACTGAATTTTTCCGTTTCGTATTCATAGTGTATTCCGGTTTTCAGCTCTTTTACAATGGGTATGTCCAATCCCACTTTGAATTTGTTCCTGTTCATTTCACCCTCGCTGAGGTTGTAAAACAGTTCATTGGAGAGGTAAGGAGTTATTCCCTTGTTAGATAAGGCTATTTTGACAAAACTCCTTCCGCGCCATTCTATTCCGTAGCCCTTTGACCGGGACCTGTATTCGAGTCTTTTTCTTACAAGAAGAGACCACGGAGAAAATCTTTTGTTGAGAACAAACACTGAACTCAGGCGGTTTTCAGGAACCCACTGTCCATTGATCTGCTTGTCCATATAGCGGTATTCCAGGCCTGTTTTCAGTCCGCTCGAAATTCTATAGTAGGGACCGGCAAAGAATGCCTGGAGTTCAAGTTCGGAAATGTCGTTGAAGTAGATGCGGGTGAAGCCTGTCCGGATCTGCCATCCATCACTGACAGAAACAGGTATGATCAAGGCAAAACGTGACTGAAGATCATAGGCCGCCGCATATGTTTTTCCGGAAGGAGGGAAAAGAAGCAGAAGTAGCGCAAGAATCAAAAAATGAACAACCCTCATGGCCGAAAGGTGTTAACGGGATGATGTCATACAAAAAAGCAGTACATCCTTGCAGGACGTACTGCTTTGAAAAATTTTGCCATTTCAGAAATTGTTCAGTCCTTGAAACGTTTCTCGACTGACTTTGTGGGATTGGCATAACCCGATACTTCCGGAGACGATCCTTTCAGTCCGGCCGATCCTCCCCCGCCATAGAGGTAAGGATAAGCATTTGCTCCAAGTCTCTTTGTGGTTTTTCCAATATTTTCCAGTGCATCACCAACGACCCACCAGTGACCATCTATGAAGACTTCAAGGAATCTTCCGTATGCTTCCGCCCCGTTTACAAAGGCCCCAGAACTTTTATTCATCGTTGTTCCCGTTAAAATTGGGATATTTTATAGGATTATGTTGTCAATTTAGAGAAATGTTGCATGATTAACAAGGCTTTTATTCTGCCTTACTTTTTCAACCCGCTGTTCCGGGAAAACAGTTTCATACTGCTGTCGACAGACCATGTGACCGCGATGTTTGCCATGACGGAAAAGGTGATATACCAGGTCCAGGCTACACCCGCATATTCCAGAGCGAATACCGTTCCCATACCGGCAAGCAGGCCCAGGGCCAGACTTGCCACATGAAAATCTCTCTTGCTTCCGGAAAGGAGAAACAGGCCGAGCAATCCTCCGTAGGTGAAGGAGCCGATTTTAAGGCCCAGCACGACAATTGCGCTGTCGCTTTCATCAAACACCAGGGCGATGCTGATGAGCACCGCTGCCCATCCGAGGCTTATGAGCCTTGATCGGTTCAATGAAGCGTTGCCGCCCAACAGGTCGGTTACCGTCGATGACGCAAGGGAATTGATCGAAGAGCTGAGGGTGGACATGGCTGCCGAAAGGACGCCCGCGAGCAGCAGTCCTTTCAGACCGGCGGGCAGGTGGTTGACAATGAAAGATGCAAACTCACGGTCTTTTTCGATCTGTGCATCTCCGAGAAAAAGGTAAATCAGTGAGCCGGCAAGCAGGAATACCGTAAATTGTATGAAAACGAAAATACCGCTTCCTATCATGGCCTTTCTGCCGGAGGCAATATTTTTGCAGCCGAGTACTCGCTGTACCAGCATGTAGTCTACGCCATGTGAGCCAAGTGAGAGAAGTATGCCCCCTGTAAGGGCGCTGAAGAAAGCCCAGGGTTCTGAAAAGAGGCGCCAGTCATTATTGATGACTTTCAGTTTCCCTCCGTTGGCAAGGGTCTCGAATGCTTCGGGCAGTCCTATGTTGAGATTTGCCACGATAAATGCAATGGTAATAAGTCCGCCGGAAAGGTAAAGGACAAACTGAATGCTGTCGAGCCAGACAATCGTCCGGATTCCCCCGGAAAGCGTGTAGATAAGGGTGACGATGCCGATAATGAGCACCGAGGCGGAAAGGGGCCATCCGGTTACCACTTCGACAACGACCGCGGTAGCAAGGAACCTGACGCCGTCAGCCAGAATCCTTGTTATCAGAAAAACCGTTGAGGCAAGTTTCTGCATGTGAGGGCCAAAACGGTTTCCGATCACTTCATAAATGGAGCTTACCCCTTGACGGAAGTAAACCGGAAGCAGTACGGCGCTGACCAGCATTCTTCCAAGAATATATCCGAGGGCAAGCTGCAGAAAAGTCCAGTCTCCCCGGAATGCGATGCCGGGGACGCTGACAAAGGTGAGAACCGATGTTTCGGTCGCGACAATGGAAAACATGGCGACAATCCAGGGAAGGTTTCGTCCGCCGAGGAAGTAATCCCCGGTTGTACGATTACTACGGCCTTGCCAGATTCCGTAACCGGCCATTGCAACCAGGAACCCTATGATAATGGTCAGGTCGAGGGTTTGCATTGCCGGACTGCTGTTTTCCATGAAGGAAAGGTATTTCCTGAATTGAGCGATTGTTTAAAGCGCTCAATTTAGGTGTTTATTTGTAAAGGTGATAGTTCTGTTTGATGAACAGGAAGCCATCCTCATCGGTTGTCCATGATTTCCTGATCTCTTCGAACGGCCGTTTGTTTTCAATCATGGTTCTCAGTTTGCTGCTTCCGCATAAAAGATCAAAAGCAGGGTGCCGGTCATTGAATTCATAGACCTCGTGAAGAAAACGAAGTTTTTCAGGGTACAGCTTATGGAGTACCGTTGTAATAGCTATACCGGTTGTGAAGGGGCAAAAAAGGTTCCGGTCGGTAACATGAAGGAAAAGGGCACCGATAACTTCCTCTTTGTACTTGTGGAATGATGGTTTAAAGTAGGTTGGGCGGAAAAGGACTCCTTCGATGTCAAGCATTGCGAGTTCTGCTGCAACGGTTTCGGGTTCAATAAAGGGGGCCCCGACGTGTAGGAACGGGGTTGTTGTTCCTCTGCCTTCCGATACATTCAAGCCTTCGAAGAGGCACATGCCCGGATAGACCAAGGCTGTTTCCCATGTCGGCATGTTCGGTGAAGGAACCACCCACTGAAGCCCTGTTTGAGGAAAATGCATCGTGCGTTGCCAGCCTTCCATGGCAACAACATGGAGGTTCACGTCAAGTTTTCTGTGATCGAGGTACAGCCGTGCAGCTTCTCCTGCTGTCATTCCATGACGGGGAGGCACCGGAAGCACTCCGACAAATGAGCGATATGCCGGGTCGGGCAGAGGTCCTTCAACGGTTTTTCCTCCCAGAGGGTTCGGCCGGTCAAGAACGAGAATATCAATATCAAGACCGTCAACAGCCTCCATGAAAAGAGCAAGAGTGTTGATATAGGTATAGTATCTCGAACCGATATCCTGAATGTCGAAAATGACCAGATCGATATCCTGCAAAGAGCTTTGATCCGGCAGAAGCGAGTCGGCAGAATGACCATACAGACTGATAATGTCACAGCCAATGTCCGGTTGTCCGGTAACGGCTACCTGATCCTGCTCTGTTGAGAAAAGGCCGTGTTCAGGAGAGAAGATCTTTTTCAGGGCGATTCCTTTTTTTTGAAGAGCGAACCAGGAATAATTCAGGTCGAGGGTAACCGACGTCTGGTTGGCTATCAGGGCAATGCTTCGGTTTTTTAGCCGGTTTGCGTCCTGAAGAAGTATGTCAAGGCCGTTCTGAACCATGTGAAAAGAAAAGTATTGAATTTGTTTTGTTGGGTCGTCAGGCCAGATGCGTTTGCTTACTGCACAGTGTGTTTGCTGAACACGTCAGGAGTCAAAAAGTCAGGCTGTGTCAGTAGTATAGGTAAAATTTGCTCAATCCACAGAAAGCCTGCCTCCCGGAAACGCGATCATTCTATCCATAACAGTGCCTTTTTCAATGATTGTCCCCGGCAGTACTACGGAATGCCGGATGGATGCGCCTTTTTCAATGCGGCAGTCCCTGCCGATTACCGATGTATGGACTGTCGTATCGTCGGCAATTACAGCATGCGGAGACAGCATATGCGGAGCGAGTCCGATTTGCCGGTTTGTCCTTTTGCCGAGTCTCTGGATGTGTTCCCTGTTTACGATGTTGGCCTGCCAGAAGCTTTGCGGCGTGCCTATATCCTGCCAGAATCCCTCGTGCCGGAAATAGCCAAGGCTTTCATGAGTGGCAAGTCCTGTAAAACCGGTATCGACAATGCTCGAAAAACCGGTGGAAAGATAGCGGAAAATCGACGGGTTGAGCACGGCGGCTCCGGCATAGATATATTCCGACCGGAGGCCGGTATGCAGCATGTTTCTGAAATCCAGTACTTTTCCACCGTGAATACCGATGTCGCCAATTGTTTTGGCTTCTGATGTTTCAAACAGCATGAGAGTTCCTGAGTGTCCGGAATGTCTATGGTGTTCGATAAGCGATGTAAGATCGGCGTTCACAATGATGTCGCTGTTGATAAGAAGAAAGCTTTCGTTGCCAAGCATGCTTTCACAGCGTTTCAATCCTCCGCCGGTTCCGAGAATGGAGGTTTCCTCTGAAATATGAATAGTCATACCGAAATTGTTGTTTTCAGAGAAAAAACGCCGGATACGCTCTGCATGATAATGAACATTGCAGATTACCGTATTGATTCCTGTTTCCTTGAGGAGCGCGAGGGTGTAGCAAATGGAAGGGAGGTTCAGAACCGGAATGAGGGGCTTGGGAGTGAAACTGGTTATAGGTTGCAGGCGTGAGCCGAATCCCGCCGCCAGAATAAATGCGTTCATGGTTTGGTTTCCGCCAGAGTGTTCAAAATAATCTCTCCTGATTTTGCAAGCTCGGGCCGCCGGTCGATATATCGGGGAAGATAGGCGAGGGTCGGTGTTATGTACTGTTCGAATTCTTTTTTCCCAAGGCAGTAGGTTTGATGGAAGAATGTTCCGAGGGCTTTTATGTTTCTCTGAAAAGCCATGATATCAAACAAGTAAAGATATTCTTCATAACTCATTGTCGTAAGCTTTTTTTTACGGAGCAGACGGTAATGGAAACGCTGCATTCCGGCAACGAAGTTTTCATCAAACGTAACATAGGAATCTCTCAGGAGAGATACGGCATCATATTGGGGCAGCCCCATGCGGGCGTCCTGAAAATCAATAATCACAGGGCTGTCATTTGAGATGAGGATGTTTCTGCTGTGATAATCCCGGTGATTCAGGACAAAATACTCGGGACGAAGCAGCAACTGTGTGATAGAACGGAATTCTCTTCGCAGGGTCCTGGAGGTTTTTTCCGAAAAGCCACTTGCTGACGGGCGTCGTGAAACGTTGTCGAGAAAAAAGATAAACTCGAACATCAGCTTTTCTTCATCAAAGCATCTGTTAAACGGCATCTCTTTCTCTTTACCCTTGATGGACTGTATGCCTACCATGATATCAACAGCTTTCCGGTAAAGGGATGCTGCGTTTGTTTTCCCTTTTTTCAACGCATCCTGAAGCAGGAGGTCGCCGCAATCTTCTATCAGAATAGCGCCCGTTTTTTTGTCGCTGCCGATGATTGCCGGAACCGGAACAGAGCACAAGGAGAAAAGGTGCTGTATGACAAGAAACGGATACTGATCGGTCGGGTGTATGGTATAATCCTTGTCGATGCAGAGTACCCAGGTGTTATCCTGTGCTATGACCCTGAAGTACTGCCTGGACGAGGCATCTCCTGTTATGGGTGCAATGTGTATTGTTCTGAGTTCAGTGTCTGAAAAAAAGGAGTGGAGACAGTTGCGAGGGGAAGGCATGGTGAAGCGGAGTGTTCAGGAATAAAAAAAGCACCTTATGCAGCAAAACATAAGGTGCTGTGCGTTCCTGGTAAATAATGTTACTTGGAGCCGCCGATAGTCGATGAGACGTTCTGCAATACCTGATTTACGGTATTTGCCATATTGCCCATCATATCTGTCATGGTTTTGCCGAGAGGGCCGACCATCTCAGATACGGTCTGAAGACCGTTGTTGAGAACTTCAATCTGCTGCTGGCCGAGCTTTGCAACAGTTTCTACAAGACCAGAGATTGCGCCTGCTAAATCGTTGCTTGATCCGTTTGACATGATGTGTGATGTTTTGAGTTGAAAAGAAGAAACGAGAAAAATGCCTTTGTTTGAAGCCCCTCACCGGTAACTCATTGAAAAATGATTATGTAACCGGCAACAGGTTATTTTCCCAAAATTAAAACATTTTCAAAAGTTACGCAAATACAAAATCACAGCTTTTGGCCTCATTAACTGTTCCCGTCTTGTGTTTTCTGCTTTCCGATAAACTTGTTGAGGAGCATAACGATAAATATGCCCAATACAAAAAACACAGCAGGTGCAATTATGGTTGTGTACTTGGTGATAAACTCCATGGAAGAGACTCCTGTTAGTAAATATTTAGTTTATTTGAACGCTTGAGCCCATGTTCGGCTTCAAAAGTTCCCAATACTTCACGAAGGTTTTTTCTGAATACAAGGCTTGTAACAATACCCATGAGTGGGTGAGGGTTGTGCGTGATCCTGTTGATGATGTTTTTCCAGGAATAAGCCTTATAGTAGGTTTGCATGAACTTGTGCTGGAATTCAACCGGGTCATAATGAGGTGAGCGGATCACAACGTTTATTGCATTGTACTTTTCCCAGTCTTCGTCGGTAATCAGCCCCTTTTCCTTGTATTCCTTATACATGCTTGTGCCGGGATAAGGGGTGATGATCTGCATGATCGGCATGAATATATTGTTCTTGCTGATAAAGTCTACAAGATCTTTCATGTCGTCATAATTGTCCAGATTCGGGTTGATAAGAAAGTTGCCCTGCACATTAAGCCCTGCTTTCCTGCAGCGGTCAATGATTTCTATAATTTTTTCGGGCGAGTTGACATGTGACTTGTTATACGCTTCGAGATTGCTTTGCTTGATGGATTCTATTCCCACCAGGGCCATGAAACATCCTGCTTCAACAAGTTTTTGTACCGTTTCTTCGTCTTCAAGAAAATTCATGCTCAGGAAGACACTGAACATGATATTGCACTCCTTGAGCATGTCGAGGGCTTCCCAGAGACGTTTTTTATTAATACCCAGGTTTTCGTCGCACAGCATGAACCATGGCTTCGACGATTTGCTGTTTTTCTTGAAGAAAACCTCTTTGGCTACTTCTATCTGGGCCTTGAGGTCTTCCGGCTTCTGGGTTCGGTACAGCTTACCGGTAAAATTCGGGGTGACACAAAACGAGCAGGTGTAGGGGCAGCCTCTGGTAATGTAGATGGGGATCGATTTTGTGGCATCGACTTTTTCCCGCAGTGATGCTCTGGCTATTCTCCTGTAATCGAGCGGAGCGATCGTTTTAACCGGTGGAAAGTCTTTTGCGTTGTAATAGGGCTGTAAACGGTTGTTTGCCGCATCATCCAAAACCGTGTTCCACATGTTTTCTGCTTCGCCGCAGACGATGGTGTCTGCATGCTTCGCCGCTTCATCGGGATTGAACGAGGTATGGATGCCCCCCAGAATAACCTTTCTGCCCTTTTTCCTGAAGTTATCGGCTATTTCGTAGGCTCGCGTCGCGTCAATCGTTCTTGCGGTAATTCCGACAAGGTCATACTCGGCATCATAATCGAGGGTATCTCCGAAATGCTCGTCAATGATGTCTATTTCATGTTCAGGCGGCGTGATGCTGACAAGAACTCCGAGGGCCATGTGAAAGAGCGGCTTCTGGTTTGATTTGGAATCCTTCTTGCCTTTCGGCGCCACCAGCAGGATTCTGAGGGATTTTACCGATGTATCCGGGGAATCTGCTGACGTAAACATTGGCTTGTAAAAAACAGTTTTTTGCTTGGCGTACTACCCGAGTATAAAAGCCGGTCAGGTATATTTGATACATGCCGAATAGAGCCGGTCTGCTGACAGCAGACTTGCTTGACCTTTATAATAGTAAAAACAAAAGGATAAAAACAATGCTTGGGAAGATTTGCGGCGGAATAAAAAAACGGTAAACGGGAGGGCGGGAAAAGGACGCTACAGGGATAGTTTGAAACGATCAATTTAGGTTATATATTCTTGGCTCAAGGAATGAACGACTCCGCAGAGGGTTTTTTCTTGAAAGTTTTTTTAACCGCTAGCCAAGATTACCAGACCATGCCGCGTTATACCCCGGAACAACTGATGAAACGAAACGCTTCTGTATGGACAGACATCCAGTTGATCTTAGCCCCGATTCAGTTTTTTGTGTTTCTTGCAGGCGTCATCGTAACATTTCTTTATGTTCAGAACGACCAGATTTTCAGTTTTTACTGGGTAAGTGTGGCAATTCTGTTTAAAACCCTGTTTTTCGGTCTTCTTCTGGTTACAGGAGCATACTTTGAAAAAGAAATTTTCGACAAATGGATCTACGGCAAGGAGTTTTTATGGGAGGATGTCGGCAGTACGGTGGCTGCTTTTTTCCATCTCCTTTACTTTGTCATGGCCTATATGGGGTATCCTGAAGATGTACTGATCTGGGAGGCGTTCCTTGCATACTTTACCTATGTCGTTAATGCTTTGCAGTACCTTGTCAGGATACTGCTCGAGAAGCACAATGAACGTCGTTTGAGGGCAAGTGGTTTGATTTAGCCAGACTACTTATGGGGGGTTCGATTTAATAAACATTGTTTGAGAGGGTGCCGATTATGCTGAATGGCGATTTTAACGGTTTGTGGAACAGAGCTGTGCTTATTATGGGAGCATTATGGGCGGTTCTGGTTTTTATGATATGGGAAACCAATCAGCTTGAAACAGCAGGAGATCGCCAGGTTTTTCTCACGGTGGTGATCGGCGGTTTTCTTGTGGTCTACCTTTCAGGGTTTATTGTCAAGGTGCGCAACAGAAAAAAGAAAACAGGATGATGAACGTGTTTCCTCCTGTTACCTCGACTCTCCTTCAGCAGCAATAGCGGCATCGATACAGCAAATGTCGGATTGTACCTTGCAAAGCATGCTTTCTGTAGCCTGTTGCATGATTTGCGACATTATGGCTTCAGTCATGAATTTCAGTACCATTTCGGGCATCATGTTTAAAGGGAAAGGCACTTTGAAATCCAGAGTGATACTGGTTTCATAATGCACCGATGTTTTTTGGTCTTCATGGTGCAGCAGACAGATCTCCGCTCCGGCAGTCCCGATAAAGGTATTTTCACTGGTGATGTTGAGATCGGGAATATCATCTGCCGCACTCCAGCGAATGAGGTTTCCCCCCCTGCTTTTATCTATCGGAATGTTTCCGGCGCTGGCGTATTGCTCTAAAAGCGCGCTTTCAGGTGGGAGGAACTCAAGGTCCTGCTTGACAAAAAAAAGAGCAACTATAGGGTTGTTACGCGGATCATCAGCCATAAATGTCCATTGATATATATCCCTTTCGGCGAGGTATTCGATGTTTTTGCAATACGGGTTGCATTTAAGAATTCGCAGGTGGTCTGAGAAGTATTCTGCGGATTCCTGCAGGCAGGAGTCCACTATAACATGTGCTTTGCCTTTTCCGATAACTTCCATGGTAATTACGATAATCAGTGACGTGTTATGTTGCCGTCGGTGATTCAGTATAGTTTTTTTGTTCCCCGCTTTCTGCTGAAAAGTGACTAACGCTTTCCGTCCTTCAACAGTTCCAGCCCGGTTGTCTCAGGTGGTCGAATTATTTACCGGATTTCTTTTGTTTGTAAAGAAAAGAAAAAAAATGTACATATATACCTATACGGGGTAGGGGTATAATATCAGGCTCCTCGGTGAAGAATTTCAGGAAAAAAATTATGGATGATATCGTTACCAGATTGAAAAAGGTCAATGGGCAGATTCAGGGGCTTGTCAGGATGATAGAGCGGCGGGAACATTGCGAAAAGGTTATCGTTCAGTTTCAGGCGGCAAAGGCTGCATTGGATAAAACATATTCTCTTGTATTGAGCAATAGCCTGAAAGAGTGTTTGAGCGAGCACGATTCGGAAAACATGGAAAGAATACTGAAACTGATATCCAAGAAATAAGCGGTAAGGTTCCTAAACTTCAAAATGATGAAAAGTGCTATGAAGCGTGTCAACAGTGTTTCAGGATATATTCTGGCGCTGATTTTGTTTCTTCCGTTTACCGCATATGCGGAGGATATTATGAGAATAACTCTTGAGCAGGCGCTGGAAATTGCAGAAAAGAACAATTATGCGTTGAAAGCCGCAAAGGCAAGGGTTGACCAGGCGGAAGCAAGATATGTACAGAGCAGGAAAGCTTTTCTGCCGAAAGTAACGCTTTCCGAGACTTTTGTTGCGACGGATGATCCGGCTTCGGTTTTTACCTACAAGCTTCGGCAGGGAATCATTAACCCTGCAACTGATTTCAACGCAAATGCGTTGAACGATCCTGATGATATCTCGAATTTTCATCTGGGCGTCGAGGTTATGCAGCCGATCTTCAACAGGGATGCTGCTATCGGCAGGTCGGCGGCTTCAGTGTCGAAAAAATCACAGGAGCACATGCTAAGAAGAGCAGGGGAAACTATCGCCCTTGAGGTCAAGAAAGCTTATTACGGGCTTGTGCTCGCCCGGAAAAACCTTGATGCAGTCAACAGTTCCATCCGTGCAATGCAGCGCCATGACCGTGAGGCAGCAAAAGCCTACAGTAAAGGACTGATTACCAGGTCCGACAAATTATCGACTGCTGTGCGTCTTGCAGAACTTTCGGAACAGAAGATGATAATCGAGGATGAGATCCTGTCAGCAAAGGACGGATTGCGGTTCCTCCTTCGTCTCGGTAGTGGTGTGGACGTCGTGCCGGTAAGCGGGTTTGAAACCGCCGGTGTCGTTGTTCCTGCAGATGAACCTGTCCTGTCTGAAGGCAGAGCTGATCTGAAGGCACTTGAAGCGTACGCGGAAGCAGCTGGTTTCCAGTATGATATGGCAAAGGCAAAAAGGTTGCCGCGTCTGAATGCTTTTTTGCAGAAAAACTGGAATGACGATGATTTTCCCGGTCTTGGAGAAAACAACTGGACCCTGGGGATCAATATGGAATGGACAATCTTTGACGGGTACTCCAACATTGGCCGGGCACAGGAAGCCCGGGCAGGCGAGGTGGAGGCGCGTTACAACGTTGAGGAAGCAAGAGACAAGGGGGTTTATGAAATTCGCAAGGCGTACCGGATGTTGCGTACTGCAAAGTCGAGGATAAGGGTCGCGGAGCAGTCGCTGAAAGAGGCTAAAGTCAGTCTTGATTTTATCGGTGAGCGGTATCGTTCCGGACTGGCTATGACCTTTGAACTATTGGGCAGGGAACAGGCATATACCTATGCCCGTATGCGTCTGAACAAAGCCAGATATGACCTTATCATGGCAAGGAGTGAGCTGGATTACTACACCGGCGGATAACCGAACGATCAAAAAGCATATCGGATCATGAAGCATACAGTATTTCTCGCATGTATCGGACTTTTCATTCTGTTCACCGGTTGCGGAGGCAAGAAGACTGAAACGACAAGCGCAGGGGGAGAGCCCAGGGTGATAGAGGTGGAAAATGTCGTAGCGGTTCAAACAGCAACTGGAAATGACGGGCGTCCTGTTTTTCTTGTTCCTTTTTCTGCTCTTTTTATGCGAGGGCAGCTCGAAGGCGTTCAGGTGGTCGGGGATGACGACATCGTTTCTGTCAGATGGATAAGAACCGGAAACATCTCGGATGGTAACGTTGAGGTGTTAAGCGGCCTGGGAAAAGGTGAAAAAGTGGTTGCACCGTATGTCAGGGAAGCTCAGGAAGGGTTTCAGGTAACAGTCAAGCAGTAAGGGAGGATCGTGTCGATGAGAGAGGGTATTGCAGGAGTGCTTGCGAAGCTGTTCATCAATTCGAAGCTGACGCCTTTGCTGATGATCACAGCGCTCCTCGTAGGGGTTTTGGCAACGTTTATGACCCCCCGTGAGGAAGAGCCGCAGATTTCCGTTCCACTGGTAGATCTCTATTTCAGTTATCCCGGTGGAAGTGCTAAAGAAGTTGAAGAGCGGGTAGCAAAGCCCGTGGAGAAATACCTGACGGAAATCGAAGGCGTTGACTATGTCTATTCGACTTCCCAAAAAGATTTTGCGTTGGTTACCGTTCGCTACAATGTAGGGGACGATACCGAAGAGAGTATGGTGAAGCTCTGGGCTACCATTATGAAAAATATGGACAAGATGCCTGCGGGAATGCAGATGCCTCTTGTCAAGAAAGTAACGATTGACGATGTGCCTGCCCTGACCCTGACGTTCTGGAGTGACAGCTACGGTCCATATCAACTCAGGAGGGTGGCGGGCCAGGTTGCCGACGAACTCAAGAAAATCGAAAACATCGGCGATGTCAACCTTAACGGAGGGTTGAAGCGTCAGCTCAGAATCATACTCGACACACAAAAACTTGCTCAGTACCGGATTACTCCGCTGCAAATAGCCCGTCAGATCAAGGCATCCAATAGTCAGGTGACGGCGGGAACATTCCAGCAGATGAACAGGGATTTCACGGTCAAAACCGGAAAGTTTCTCAAGACAGCCGAAGATGTGAGAAATGTCGTTGTCGGTATCTATAATTCCGATGCAGTATACCTCAAGGATGTAGCGGCGGTTATCGACGGGCCTGAAGAAGTTGAGAATTACGCGTTTTTCGGTTACGGAGCGGCATCGCATGACGCTGAAAAGCAGGGTGAATATCCGGCTGTAACGCTCACGGTTGCAAAACGGAAAGGAACCGATGCAACAGCTCTTGCAAACAAGGTGCTGGCAAAAGTCGAGTCTTTGAAAGGATCTGTCATTACCTCCGGAATTACCGTGACCGAGACCAGGAACTACGGTGAAACCGCTTCTGAAAAGGTGTTCACCCTTCTTGAGCATCTGATCGGCGCTGTTGTTGCCGTTACCATTGTTGTCGGTCTTTTCCTCGGCTGGCGAGGCGGCTTGGTGGTATTCGCATCCGTGCCGATAACATTTGCGTTGACGCTGCTTGTATACTACCTCTTTGATTATACCCTGAACCGGGTAACGTTGTTTGCCCTGATTTTTGTCACCGGCATCGTCGTGGACGACTCGATTATCATTGCGGAGAACATTCACCGGCATTTTTCCATGCGCAGAATGCCGAAAATGCAAGCAGCCATCGCGGCTATCAACGAGGTAGGAAATCCTACTATTCTTGCAACGTTTACGGTCATAGCTTCCGTCTTGCCGATGGTATTTGTTTCGGGTCTTATGGGGCCGTATATGAGTCCCATGCCGATCGGTGCGTCGCTTGCGATGATCTTTTCGCTTTTCGTTGCGCTTATAGGAACTCCATGGCTCGCGTTCCGCCTCCTCAAGGCCGAGGACGGGCATTCGGAGGAATACGATATCAGAAAGTCAATCTATTACAAGGTATATGACAAGACTCTTGCCCCGCTGCTTGAGAGCTGGTGGAAAGCAACCATTGCATTTGTGTTCGTTGGATTGTTGCTGCTGGGTTCTGTCAGCATGATTCCGTTGAAGATGGTTCAGCTTAAAATGCTGCCGTTTGACAACAAGAGCGAGTTCCAGGTTATTGTCGACATGCCGGAAGGCACCACGCTTGAACAGACCGCAAGGGTAAGCAAGGATATCGTATCGTATCTCAGGACAGTGCAGGAAGTCGAAAATTATCAATACTATGTCGGTACGCACGCACCGATCAATTTCAACGGTCTTGTCCGGCACTACTATCTCCGGCAGAGTAACAACATGGCCGATATCCAGGTAAACCTCGTACACAAGGGCGAGCGTAACGATCAGAGTCACGATATCGCAAAACGGGTCAGGCCGAAAGTACAGGAAATTGCCGCAAGATATGGTGCAAACGTCAAAGTTGTGGAAGTTCCGCCAGGTCCGCCGGTGCTCTCGACCATTGTTGCTGAAATTTACGGTCCGAACATGGAGCAACAGATAGCCCTTGCCCGTCAGATCAAGGCTGTCATGGAGGATACGCCGGGCGTCGTGGATGTTGACTGGATGGTCGAGGATGACCAGAAGGTGTATACGATGGTGATCGACAAAGAGAAAGCTGCATTCAGGGGGGTTACCACCGAGCAGATAACCAACACGCTTCGCATGGCTCTTGATGGAGTTGATATCGGGCTTTTACACACCGATACCGAACTCGAACCTGTCGGTCTTGAGCTGCGCCTGCCGATTTCTGCCAGAGCGTCAATCCTCGACCTTTCGGAGATTTTTGTCAAATCACAGGGGATGAATTCGCTGACGACAAGATTGCCTGCAGGTGAAATGATTCCCCTCTCCGAGCTTGTTTCCATCGAGGAAACCATCGAGGACAAGAGCATCTATCGTAAAGACCTTAAAAATGTGGTGTATGTAACTGCAGATGTTGCCGGTGTCACTGAAAGTCCGGTGTATGCGATGCTCGAGATGGACGAGCGTATCAAAAAGATTGAGACACCAGGAGGGTACACGATTTCTCCGCTTTACACCGCACCGCCTTTCAGCGAAGAGAAGCTGTCAATGAAGTGGGACGGTGAGTGGCAGATTACTTTTGAGGTATTCAGGGATCTGGGTGCAGCGTTTGCCGTCGTGCTGGTGATCATATATCTTCTCATTGTAGGCTGGTTCCAGTCTTTCAGGACCCCGCTGGTGATGATGGTGGCCATTCCTCTCAGTCTGGTAGGGATTATACCGGGCCATTTCTTTCACGGGGCGTTCTTTACGGCGACGAGCATGATCGGCATGATTGCTCTTGCCGGTATCATGGTGAGAAACTCCGTGCTGATTATAGATTTTATCCAGTTGCGCGTTCAGGAAGGAATTGAGCTGAAGGAAGCCGTTATCGAATCTGCAGCAGTACGCACACGGCCGATCCTGTTGACGGCCGGTACGGTGGTTATCGGTGCTATTGTGATTCTGTTCGACCCGATTTTTCAGGGGCTTGCCATCTCGCTGATGTGGGGGGCGCTGCTCTCGACCATACTGACGCTCGGTGTGGTGCCGCTTACCTATTATCTCGTAGAGAAAAAGTGATACTATGCAAAAGTGACGAACAGTAATGTTGTTCGATACCGATTCCGAAAGTGACGCCGAGCCCCGAAAGAGATACATCGGAAGTCGGGGTCGGTATCGGGTTTCGGGGTCGAGATGAATCGGTAGAGGTTTTATTAACTTAATTATTCCCGTAAGACAATGAAATATCTTGCAATTATGGGGCATGAGGAGACCCGTCCCCTGGTACGGGATCTTTTCAAGAGATTTGAGGTGTTGATGTTCAGCAACATGTCCATCAAGGGCTGTTATTGCGATAAAGGCATTAGCGGCCAGGCTTTGTGGCCGGCTGACAAGGGGGTTGGCTCCTATAACTCTCTTTGTTTTGCGATACTTGAGGATGACAAGGCAGAGCAGATTGTCGCCGAGCTTGAAAACAACCCCATTGCCGTCGAGCCTGAGTTTCCTGCGAGGGCGTTTTTAATGAATGTGGAAAAAATGGTTTGATGCAATGTACCTGAAACAGTTCCGAACGGGGGGCGACCGGAACTTCGGATATCTGGTTGCCGATGAAAAAAGCAAACAGGCATTCGTTGTTGATCCGTCCAACAATCCTGCGATGATCGTCGATGATGCCCGTGAGCAGGGATTCACTATCCGGTATGTTTTTTGTACCCATGGCCATTATGACCATGTCAACGGTAACGAGGAGATCGCCCGGCTGACCGGCCTTGTCCCGCTGCTCTACGGTTCGGTCTGTTCCGAGACAGGGCAAAGAGTCGAAGACGGTGCTTTTTTTCCTCTTGGCGAACTGGAAGTTCGCGTTATACATACACCAGGTCACACCACCGATTCCATGTGCCTTTACGCTGATGATGCCCTGTTTACCGGTGATACGCTGTTTGTCGGCAAAGTCGGCGGTACCGATCTGGGGATACAGGCTGAAGAGGAGTATCGTTCACTGCATGAAAAGCTGATGGCTCTGCCGGGAAATGTCAGGGTGTTTCCCGGTCACGATTACGGAACTGCATCCCAGTCGACAATAGGTAATGAGAAGGAAACCAACCCCTTTCTTCTGCAGCCTGATCTTGATGCTTTCATTGACCTGAAGCGAAACTGGGCGGCATACAAGAAGGAGCACAGGATTCAGTAAGGCAGGGTAAAAGATCGGCTTGATAGCTCAGTCCCCAAAGTGCATACTGCCAACTGAAGACTGCCGACTGATTCTTGCCTCTTTTCTTCTTCCTCCGATTGTGACGATTTAGATTTTTTTTGTACATTTTCCTCTCATGCCCAATAATGGGGAAAGGCTTTCCTGCCTATTTTATAGTATTAGTATATGCATATATAGCCATAGGCTTATTTACTCGTAACAGTAACCAAGGAATCATACATCCTTATTAACCAGAGGTTTATCGATATGGACCAGCTTGTAAAATTACGTACACAACCTGTTTCTGCGCTCATGCAAAAGGACTTTCACACTATTAAAGGCAGTTGCACTGTGGCGGAAGCGATTCAGTTAATGAAAAAGAACAGCCAGAGCGGACTTGTCGTAGAGCCCAGGAACGAGGATGACTGCTATGGTGTCGTGACCGAAAAAGACATTCTCGAGAAAGTTATCGACCCGGGCGAAGACGTGCATCGGGACCCGTGGAACACTCCTGTTTTCCAGATCATGAGCAAACCTGTCATCAGCATTAATCCCAGTCTCAGAATCAAGTATGCGTTGCGCCTCATGAAACGGACCAATGTTCGCCGTTTGACGGTTATGGACCATGACAAGGTGGTCGGTGTACTCAATATGAGCGATGTCCTCCATGCTGTTGAGGAATTACCTGCCCATGATGACAACGTTGCATTATAACCTGCCGTTATTTCTGGATTTAGCTTCTTTTTAACGTATTTGTGAGTCATAGAAAGGCGGGCTCCGTGCATGCGGACCCGAATAACCACTGAAGCTGTGGGCGCAGTTCACAGAAGGAGATTAAAGTGTATGAAGCCATTTGATATAGTTGTTGTCGGCGGTGGCGGTTCCGGGTTATATGCGGCCATGGAAGCCATGAAGACCAACCCTTCGCTTAATATTGCCGTGCTGTCGAAAGTCTATCCCAACCGTTCGCATACATCTGCAGCCCAGGGGGGAGCCAATGCGGCTCTTGCCAACAAGGCGAAGGACGATACTGTGGACATGCATATTTTCGACACGATCAAGGGCAGCGACTACCTTGCGGACCAGGATGCGGTCGAGGTGTTGTGTTCTGAAGCACCGAAGATTATCAGGGAGCTTGACAATATCGGAACACCCTGGTCGAGAATGGATGACAAGACCATTGCCCAGCGTCCTTTCGGTGGTGCAGGCAGACCCCGTTGCTGTTACTGTGCTGACAAAACAGGGCATACAATCCTGCAGAGTCTCTATGAGCAGTGCCTCAGGAAAGGTGTTTTTTTCTTCAACGAATATTTTGTGCTGAACCTTGCAACCGACGGCAGCAAGTCAAAAGGGCTGATTGCGATGAACATGCGTACCGGCAAGGTCGAGGCTTTTCCGGCGAGGACGGTGGTTCTGGCAACCGGGGGGTACGCGAAAATGTACTGGAACCGTTCCAGTAACGCATCCGGCAACACCGGTGATGGTCAGGCAATTGCATATCGCGCAGGCATTCCGCTCAAGGATATGGAGTTTGTACAGTTTCACCCTACCGGTCTCAGAAAGAGCGGTTTGCTGGTGACCGAAGGTGCCCGGGGTGAAGGCGGGTACCTCGTCAACAGGAATGGAGACCGTTTCATGAGCAACTATGCGCCCGAGAAAATGGAACTCGGGCCGCGTGATCTTGTTGCACGTTCCATCGAAACCGAGATCCTTGAAGGCAGGGGATTTGAAAGCCCGGCAGGTCCTTACATGCATCTTGATCTTACTCACCTTGGTGCGGACCTTATCAAGTCAAGGCTTCCCCAGATCCGTGAGATGTCAATGTACTTTGAAGGAGTGGACCCGATTGACGAGCCGATTCCGATCAGGCCTACAGCGCATTATTCCATGGGCGGTATTGATACCGATATTTCAGGGCGTACGGCTATGGATGGAGTATACGCGGCAGGGGAAGCCGGCTGTGTATCGGTGCACGGGGCAAATCGTCTCGGGGGTAACTCTCTTCTGGATATCCTTGTGTTCGGCAGGATCACCGGTCGCACAGCCGCCGAGGAAGCAAGAAAGTTTGAACCGGCTGAAATTTCCTCTGTTGAGCTTAAGGCAAAAGAAGAGGAACTCAGGGACTACATGAAGCCTTCCGGCCATTATGAGCGTTACGGAGCTCTTCGCGAGGAGCTTGGTCATACTCTTGGGCAGAACGTCGGTATTTTCCGGGAGGCTGCTACAATCCAGAGAGGTATTTCTGAAATAAGTGAATTGAAAGAACGCTTCAAGCATGTCCGTGTGTTTGATACCAGTGATGTGTTTAATACAAACCTTATGCAGGTTCTTGAGTTGAAAAACATGCTTGATCTGGCGGAAACGGTGGCAGTAGGGGCATATGCCAGGGAGGAAAGCCGGGGTTCCCATACACGAACGGATTTCCCGAAGCGTGATGATGAGAAGTGGCATAAACATACAACCTATACCTATGTGAACGGCAAGCCGGAGATCGGTGAAAAGCCGGTAACCATGGGTAAGCATGAGTTACAGGAAAGAACTTATTAAATCTTCAAGTAAAGGGCTACGGCTTCACAACTGAAGCCACTCAACTTGTATTAACATTCAGCAGGACGGGAGTTATGGCAGAGCATAAAGAGGAAATGAGGGATATAACCTTTCGGGTAAACCGGTTTAACCCTCAGGTAGATAACAAGCCTTACTTTGATGATTACACCATTCCGGTTGAAAGAGGTATCACCGTTCTCAGGGCATTGAACTATATCAAGGAGCATGTGGATGCCACTGTAAGCTTCAGGGCATTCTGTCAGGCTGGTATCTGCGGTTCGTGCGGTATGAGAATTAACGGGATCTCCAAGCTGGCCTGCACTACACAGGTGTGGGATGAGCTGGAACGGTGCAAGGTTGACAATGTTGTCAAGGTTGAGCCCTTGCGGAACATGCCGCTGATCAAGGATCTTATCGTCGATATGGATCCGATGGTTGATAAAATGAAGAAATATTCCAATTGGGTCGAGTCGATCATGCCGGAAGAGAAGATGGGCGAAAGGGAGTTCCTGATCGCAGAGGAAGAGTTCCAGGAGTATGACAAGGCCACCGACTGTATTCTTTGCGCTTCATGTATGTCCGAGTGTTCCATTCTGAGAGCGAACAAGGAGTATGTCGGGCCTGCGGTTCTTCTGAAATCACACCGGATGAATGTCGACAGCAGAGACGGTGCTCACAATATGCGAATTGCCGAGCTCGTAAAAGATCATGGGGTATGGGATTGTACACACTGTTACCGCTGTCAGGAAACCTGTGTGAAAAGCATTCCGATAATGGATGGCATTCACGGTGTGCGCGAAGATGCGCTGGTTTCCCGTGGCGTAAAAGATACGAGCGGGGCAAGGCATGCTGAAGCCTTTATGGAGGATCTTCCCAAGAAAGGCAAACTTATCGAGGCAACCCTGCCGATCAGGACCAACGGTATGGGGTGGACATTGAAAAATCTGTTGCCTATGGCCTTCAAGATGATTCTGAAGCGCAGAACTCCGCCTCCTCCTCCTCTGGTAAAGCCCTCCAAGGGTATTAAGGTTTTCCGTGAGGAGTTCCAGGAGATGACCGAGCATGTCAAGCAGGACCGGAAGGATCATAAAAAATAAATCAGGAGAATAGCAGTATGAAGCGGTACGCATATTATCTCAGCTGCATCAATGAGTCCATGACCAAAGAGGTCGATAAATCTATGGAACTCTGGCAGGAGGATCTTGATATCGATTTTGTCAAGCTGCACGAAAGCACCTGCTGTGGAGGAAGTAACCTCGACTACGTCAGTCCAAAACATTTTGCGCTTGTCAACGGGCGGAATATTGCATTGGCGGAAAAACTCGGGCTTGATCTGGTAACTTCCTGTAACACCTGTCTCCTGACAATCCGAAGTGCCAAGAAGGCGCTTGACGAATCGGAAGCGCTTCGTGACGAAGTTAATGGGATTCTGAAAAAAGAGGGGCTTGAGTATAAGGGGACGTCGGAAGTGAGACACCTGCTGTGGGTGCTTAATGAAGATGTTGGTCTTGATGCTATCAATAAAAAAGTAAAGGTGCCTCTGACGAACTATACAATCGCGCCTTTTTACGGATGTCATATTCTGCGTCCTTCCACAATTCTCGGCAAAGACAATCCTCTCGAACCTTCTTCTCTCGACAGGCTGATCGAGGCGCTTGGCGGCAAGGTTGTCCCATACGAGCATAAAAACAAATGCTGTGGTTTCCACACGCTGCTTGTTGCCGAGGAGGAGTCGTTGAATATTGCGGCGGAAGCTCTCGGGGAGGCGATCGAATCCAAAGCTGATTTTATTGTGACGCCCTGCCCGCTCTGTCACACCGTGCTGGACAGTTATCAGGCAAAGGCCCTGAAGCAGGTAAATATCAAAAAGTCCATTCCGGTCTTTCATCTCTCCGAAATGGTTGGGCTCGCGCTGGGGTATACCTCCCGCCAGTTGGGAATCAAGCGTCATATTGTGACATGAAACGGCTTGGTAACCGGATCGCTTGATGGCTTGATAGAAAGATAAGCCGTTCGGCTGTCCGGCTGACAAGCTACCCGGCTATTTTAAAAACGTACAAAAAAGCGTAGCTTAGCACTTTCTTGTGATTGCGCTCACCCTGGGGAAACATGAACGCAGGTGGGCAGTGTTTTTCATAACTTTTCTAAACATTGCATTGCAGCATGCTCAAAAACGATCTTTTTCTTCGGGCGTTAAAACGGCAGCCGGTACCAAGAACGCCAATCTGGGTGATGCGTCAGGCAGGGCGTTATTTGCCGGAGTACCGTGCAGTCAGGGAAAAAACCGATTTCCTGACACTTTGCAAAACCCCTGAACTTGCCACAGAGGTTACCATCCAGCCGGTTGATATCATTGGAGTGGACGCAGCCATTATTTTCTCGGATATCCTTGTCGTCAACGAAGCTATGGGTATGAATGTCGAGATCATTGAGTCAAAAGGCATCCGGCTTACTCCTCCGATCCGTTCTCAGGTGGATATCGATCGTTTGATTATACCCGATATCAATGAAAAACTCGGTTATGTCATGGATGCTCTTCGCCTTACCAAGAAGGAGCTTGATGGCAAAGTGCCGCTGATTGGTTTTTCCGGTGCAGCCTGGACTCTTTTTACCTATGCGGTGGAAGGCGGTGGTTCGAAGAACTATGCGTTTGCCAAGAAAATGATGTACCGTGAGCCGAAAATGGCGCACATGCTGCTCAGCAAGATTTCAAGTGTTATTACCGAGTATCTTCTTATGCAGATTGATGCGGGTGCCGATGCCGTGCAGATTTTCGATTCCTGGGCAAGTGCCCTGTCCGAAGATGATTATCGCGAGTTTGCTCTTCCCTATATCAAGGAAAGTGTACAGGCGGTCAAGACCAAGTACCCTGATACCCCGGTGATAGTGTTCTCCAAAGACTGCAACACCATTCTTTCGGATATTGCCGATACCGGCTGTGACGCCATGGGACTAGGGTGGAACATGGATATTGCAAAAGCCCGTGCCGAGCTTAAAGACCGTGTGACGTTGCAGGGGAACATGGACCCGACGGTACTGTATGGTACCCATGATAAAATCCGGGCCGAAGCGGCAAAAATTCTCGAACGCTTTGGAAAACATACTGAACGTTCCGGCCATGTGTTCAACCTCGGTCATGGTATTCTTCCCGACGTCGATCCGGAAAATCTTAAATGCCTTGTTGACTTCGTTAAGGAGGAAAGTACCAAGTATCACTAAGCTTATTCTGTTTTCTTTCTCTCTCGACTCCGCTTTACTTCAGGGAAAAGCGGAGTTTTTTTTTGTCCCTCATACATGCAACACTCGTCACTTTTTGTTTTAGTATATTCTTTTTTAGAGAATCAGGATCAGGTTGCTATGAATCTCTAAAGGCTAAAACGTTATGACCCCATCGAGAACGTTCAAGGAGAAGCTTGCGCACATCATTTTCGATTACGATACCGTGCCGGCAAAGATGTTCGATCTTTTCCTGATTGCTGCGATTATTCTGAGTGTTATAGTGGTCATGCTTGACAGTGTTCCCGGCATTCACGAAGTTTATGGAGGTTTTTTTTATGGTCTGGAATGGTTTTTTACCATCCTGTTCACTGTTGAATACGGCATGCGGCTGTATGTTGCTTCCAACAAACCACGCTACGTCAGAAGTTTTTTCGGAATTATAGATCTCCTCTCGATCCTGCCAACCTACTTCAGTGTTTTGTTCCCCGGTACACAATACCTTCTTGTTATACGCTTTTTCCGGGTGCTCAGAATTTTCAGGCTCCTCAAGCTTGTGAAGTTTGTCAAAGAGGGGGAGTATGTCAGGAATGCAATGCTTGCCTCGAGCCGTAAAATTCTGTTTTTTCTTTTTTTTGTACTGATCACGGTCAGCATCATCGGGGCGCTCATGTATTTGATAGAAGGTGAGGAGCATGGTTTTCACAGCATTCCGGAAGGGGTTTACTGGGCGATTGTAACCATAACCACGGTCGGATATGGCGACATATTGCCCCAGACTGTTCCAGGCAAGGCACTTGCAGCAATGTTGATGATCATCGGTTACAGCATTATAGCTGTTCCGACAGGGATCGTATCTGCGGAAATGGCCTCCATGAACAAACAGATACATACCGACTTGTCAAAGATAGATTCCTGTTGCAAGACCATTGACCATGATGATGATGCAAGGTTCTGCAAGGTTTGCGGCAGGCCGGTTCGCTGAGGACCTTCATGTATTATGGACGCCTCTCTTTATTTATTCCGCGATTCAACTGCATCGTTGAGCGGTGCTCGAAATCCTCATGTACTCTATGTACACTCCGGTTTCTACGCTCCGTTCGCCTTGCACTTGAACCGCTCATGACAATAAATAGAGGGGCCCTTATTTACGGAAAGGTCCAATGACTCCGTATTCAATCTTTACCGGTTTGATTTTATAGGTCAGCACCGGCCGGTAGGCGTGCTCTGAAACACTTTCCGCAATGCTGCCTCCGATAAGATGAGAAAGACCTGTTTTTCCATGTGTCGGTACGCAGATAAGGTCAGCCTGCATGTCCCGGGCAAAATGCAGTATACCCTCTTCTTCGCTGTCATCGTTATAGATGTTTATGGTGTAATTGCTGAGCTGTTGTCCCTCGGCAAAACGTTCCATCAACTGCCTGCTGTACCTGGAGGTTTCGAAATGCGACCGTGTGTTGACCTTTAGCAGGTGCAGTGTGGCGTCATAGAGTGCCGCAATATCCTGCAGAGCGGCAAATCCTTCTGCTATTTCACCATAGAAATTGGATCCGAACACAATATTGGAAGGCGAGAAATAGGAGACAGGTTCCTTGACTGTAAGCACCAGGCAAGGGGAGTGCCGGATAACCTTCTCAGTGGTAGAACCGACAAGAATCCTGTTGATCCCCTGCTTGCCGTGGGAACCGATAACGATAAGGTCGAACTGTTCGTCGAGGGCTTTTCGGGAAATTTTTTCGTATGGTGTGTCGAAATCTACTGAATAGGTGACTTTGATATCACTGCACAGGTCACATTCGCTGGTTTGGGCAAGCTTTTTTTCGATTTCTTCAAGAACATTTGTGCTGCCAAGAGCACGGTATGCAATGATATCAGTGATTTCCGGGTAGTCAGGAACTTCTATGACATGGTACAGATGCAGTTCTGCGTCGCTTTTACGCGCTATACTGACAGCTGCCTCAAATGCATACGAGGCATGATCTGAGAAATCCGTCGGAACAAGGATCTTTTTCATAGCGGTTTACATTGGTTAACGCTCCTATGGAAAGGTAAAAAAATGCAGCGTATATATAGTAGCGGCAAGTGACAAGTTGGCAGTTGTTTCAGAAAAAGGAAGGAGGGCATAGCTTTCGATACCGATCCCGATAGTGACCCCGATTTCCGATTTTTCTTCTTTCAGTGTTCGCCGTCGGTATCGGTATTCAGGATCGAATGGATTTTACAGGGCTGTATCAGAGGCGAAGTTCCTGTTTATACAGGTTTTACTATATTATTATCCAGTAAGTATTTTCTCAGGGTCGACGGAATTGTAATGCAGGAAAAATTTCCGGATACCGGACGCTGTTCAGTCCCGGATGACAAAATGGAAGACCTTACGCGCGAGGCCTTGCTGTTCAGTGCACGGCTCAAACAGCAGGTTGCCGAAACGCAGAGTGCGGCAATGGTGGCCATGGCCCGGGTTATTGCGAACTCTTTCGAAGCAGGCGGCAAGCTGCTGCTTTGCGGCAACGGAGGCAGTGCGTCCGATGCACAGCATATTGCCACCGAGCTGACAATCCGTTACAGGAGCAGCGTTCCCAGAAAAGCTCTCCCGGCAATTGCACTTTCAGCGGATACTTCCGCCCTTACGGCAGGAGCGAATGATCTGGGCTACGATAATGTTTTTGCCCGTCTGGTTGAAGCTTATGGCAATGAGGGGGACGTGATCCTCGGAATCTCGACCAGCGGCAACAGCATGAGTGTGTATAACGCACTTCGGCAAGGTCGGTCATTCGGGCTCCACACTCTTGCTCTGCTCGGAGGGGACGGCGGATGCGTCAAGGATGTTGCGGATTTGTCTGTTGTCGTGCCTTATGCAGAGGCGGCAGACCGTGTGCAGGAATGTCATATTGCCATAGGGCACGTTATCATCGACTGTATTGAAAGGATCATGGGATATTGCGGGTAACTATAACTTATAACAGCTAAATGTAATAGTTTATGGCCATCAAAACGATAGAGGGTATGCTTGATGCAAAAAACATGAAGTTTGCACTGGTAGTTTCCCGGTTCAATGACTTTATCGGTCAGAAACTTGTCGAAGGTGCCGTTGACTGCATCCTTCGTCATGGAGGTGCCGAAAAAAATATCGAGATTGTTAAATGCCCGGGTGCTTTCGAACTTCCTGCGGTTGCTAAAAAAACAGCCTTGTCAGGCCGCTTTGACACGGTAATAACCCTGGGTGCCATTATCAGGGGGGCGACCTCTCATTACGACGTCATTGCAGCAGAAGCAACGAAAGGTGTTGCCCAGGCGGGTCTTGAAACCATGATTCCCATCACCTTCGGCGTACTCACCACCGACAACCTCGAACAGGCGATCGAGCGTGCCGGAACCAAAGCCGGCAACAAAGGTTTTGATGCCGCCCTTGCCGCCATTGAAATGGTGAATCTTTACCGGCAGGTGTAGTTGATGACACCCGGTTGGGTTGAAAAACCAGCAAGAAGGCTCATATGAGGATAATGCACGGTAAAACGATTCTGGCCGGGATGGCCGGTGGGGTATCTATGAATGTCGTCATGCTGCTTACTTTCCGCCTTCTCGGTTTCGGTTGGAACGGGGATGGAATCCTGCTCAAATCTCCGGCTCAAAGCAGCAAGCTCATTGCCGTCTGGACGGAAATCGAGCCGATACCACTTGTTGTCAACACTCCTGCACCTATAATTTCCGGTATTATCCTGTTCGGCATCGCCCATGCCTATGTTTTCCGGTGGGTGGCTCCGTCATGGCCGGGGGGCATCGTCAATCGGGGAGTTCGCTTCTCGTTTCTCGTTTTTGTCATGACGTTTCTTTTCTGGGAGTTTTTTACCCCGTTTAACATGTTTGGCGAACCGTTGCAACTGATTGCCCTCGAACTTTTTTTCTGGGCTTGTATAGCTCTTGCAGATGGAATGGCGATTGCTGCCATCCTTGAAAAACGTTGACAATGATCGGGTTACCTGGATCTACCCAACTGTCCCCGCACGACAATTTATGAGGCAGGCGAGCGGGATTTTAGGGTAGTCCTTGTTGGAAAACAAGGGAAGAGCTTTTGAACATCGGTGTTCATCTCTGTTCGACCGGAGAACCGGTCAAGAATCCGGATGTATGACGATAAGGTATTTCAGTTCATATTCCCGGATCACAAGAACTGAGCTGTCAGCCCGGACGCTGGAGCAGATTCAGCGGGAGTTCGGTGCACGAGTTGAACCCTTTACCCTGCACCTTCCGTTGCCTGAGTTGCTTGCAGGTTCGTGGATGGCGTGTCGGGAGTCGCTGCTTGTCGGCGATGCTCGCCGTGATCTTAAAGAGGTGGTTGCAGCTACTGTTTCCATGATCAATCGCTGTCCCTACTGTGTCGATGCTCACAGTATCATGATTCTTGCTTCTTCGGGAAAGGATTATGCCGCTGCAATTTCGACGGGGCGGTACGATACCATTGCGGACACGGAGGTTCGAAAGGCTGCCGGATGGGCTTCAGCAACTCTTTCACCCGGTTCGGCACAACTTCTTTCACCGCCGTTTTCTGTCGGCGAGGCACCGGAGTTTATCGGCACCGCCGTGTTTTTCCATTACATCAACCGTATGGTATCAATATTTCTGGGACCATCTCCGTTGCCGTTCGATAAAGGAAAATTAAGGAAGCCGGCGATGCGGATGGCTTCGTGGTTTTTCGGCAGGGCGATTCGTTTAAGCAGGGAACCATGTATTTCACTTGATCTGCTTCCCCGTGCCGAGCTGCCCGAAGACCTTGGCTGGGCAAAGTCATCGCCATGCATAGCGGGTGCGTATGCCGCTTTTTCCAGGGCTGTTGATAGTGCAGGAGAAAGGGTTTTGCCGGAACAAGTCAGGGAGTCGGTCAGCCGTGCGGTCGGTGCCTGGGATGGTAAAGACCCCGGGCCGGGCAGTGCATGGGTCGGACGGGTTCTCGGAGAATACAGTGGTGCGTCAAGGGCGGCAGGGGAGCTTGCCCTGTTGGCTGCGCTTGCGCCCTATCGTATAACGTCTGCAGAGGTGTCGGTTTTTTCAAACCACTATCCTGATGAAGGGCAATTGCTTGCGGTACTGGCGTGGGGAAGTTTTACTGCAGCAAAGCATATCGGCAGATGGATGGTGTAATCTGTTTTAAGGCAGCCAGCGTTTCAGAAGGTCTGAAAGGGCGTCGGGAGAAAGCGGTTTACTTATGTAGTCATCCATGCCTGCATCAAAACATTTGTCCCGATCTTCTTTCAGGGCATGGGCGGTCATTGCTATAATGGTTATGTCAGGGTCGATGCTGTCGGAAGTCGAAGATCTGATTTGTCTTGTAGCTTCGAGTCCGTCCATTTCCGGCATCTGTATATCCATGAAGACAAGATTGTAATCGTTTATTTGTAAAGCTTTTATGGCTTCGGCGCCGTTTTTGGCAGTATCTGTTGAATACCCCATTTTCCTGAGCAGTGCAACGGCAACGCGCTGGTTGATAAGGTTATCTTCAACAACAAGTATGGTTGTTTCTGTATTACCGTCTGTTTCAGGCTGTTGTCTTGCCTTTTGAGGGGGAGGGCATGTGTTGTCGTCGGATTCGGCAATGGATTGCGGCTGCTGGCATTCAAGGCCGGTAAAAGGTACGGTAAACCAGAATTCGGATCCTTTTTCCGGTTCGCTTTTGAGGCCGATTTCTCCCCCCATAAGTTCAACCAGACGCTTTGAAATCGTCAGGCCGAGCCCGATGCCTCCGTATTTCCGGGTGGAGGATGCATCAACCTGAGTAAACTTTTTAAAGATGAAGTCCTGCGTATCTTTGGGGATGCCGATGCCGGTATCCAGAACGGAAAAATGAAGCATTTTTTTTCTGTCGGCTTTTTCGGGTGTCACGGTTACAGTCAGGCTCACAGTACCTTTTTCCGTGAATTTAACCGCGTTGCTTCCGAGGTTGACGAGTATCTGTCTCAGATATTCCGGGTCACCGGTAAAGAGTAAAGGAACTCCCGGGGTGACCGTATGAGTGAAACGTAATCCTTTTCTTTGTGCCTTGATTTTGATTATTTCGGAAACATGTAGAACAAGATCTATCAGGTTGAACTCAGTGTTTCCGGGCTTTACGCTTTCTGTTTCAAGATTGGTATAATCAAGCACTGTATTGATAACGTCGAGCAGGGTATTCGAGCTTTGTATGATGGTTTCTGCATATTCTTGCTGCTGGTGGTTTAATCCGGTGTCGAGGAGTAACCCGACCATACCGGTTATTCCATTCAGCGGTGTACGGATTTCGTGGCTCATGTTGGCCAGAAATTCGGATTTGGCGATGTTTGCTTTTTCGGCTTCAATGGCCATTTCGTTGGCAAAAGCAATCTCTTTCTCGAGGTTTATGTTGAGTTTTTTCAGTTTGGAGTACATTCTTTTCAGTTGCGTTTGCTGTCTTTTTTGCCCTGAAATATCGACGAAGCTTTCAAGCAGACACTCTTTGCCTTCAATGATAATGGCTTTAACGGTTTTAAGGACTGTAATCTTTTTACCGCTCGCCTGAATCAGTGTCTGTTCTGAATTGGTCATCAGCTCTTTTCCTGTGGCGGACGGGTATTTGTTTTCAAGCGGACATTTATTTTTTTTGGGAGAGCATACAAAATTGCGGCAGTTGTGTCCGACAATCTCGTCATGTGAGAGCCCGATAAGCTTGCATGCTGCAGGATTGACATCGAGTATCTGATACGATTCCCAGTCTACAAGCATGATTCCAGACTGCACTGAATTGAATATGGCTTCAATGCGTTCCTTGCTTTCACGAATTTTTTCCTTGCTCATTTTTTGTTCGCTGATGTCGATACTCAGCAAGCCAAAAATATCTTTTTCATCCGCTGGAGATGATATGGGAAAAAGAATCATCCGGTAATACTTTCCATGGTCGATGGAGGGGCGGTATTCCTCAATGGTGATTGTTTTTTTGTTTACGGATACTTTTTCAAGGCCTTTTTTCAGCAGCTGTGCTTCCTGGCGGGGCATTATCTCCCATACGGTCTTTCCGGAAAGCATGTGATTGGGAATTGACAGCAGGTCGGCAAATGCGAGGTTTGCCGCTAATAGCCGTCCGTCTCTGTCAAATGTCCCGAACGGCAGGGGCATGTGCTCTATAAGTCTTTGCATTGAGCAACCTTTGTTAGAGTGTTTTGTGCGCAAGCTGCGCGTAACAACACGATTTCAGGCTACTGACTCCCGAAAAGACACGACCACGTTTTTTGTGCATTGTGATGCAGGGGGTATTGTTAAAATTTACAAAATAATACGTCTATCTGAAAGCGGATTAATGCAGGGGCGAGAATGTTTGTCGTGAGAATAAAGAGGGTTACAGGCCGTCGTCCTGATTCTGATATGGGCCGAGCGAGGAGGGAGTAACTGCAGTATTATAGGCACCTCAATTTATTGTCATGAGCGTTTCAAGTGCAAGGCGAACGGAGCGCAGAAACCCCTCCCATCCGCTCAACGATGCAATTGAAGTGCGGAATAAATAAATTGAGGTGGCCTTATGTATGTTTGCCGTATTTTTCGAGATTATCGTTGATGGTTGCGTGTGCAGCATCAAGGAGTTCCTGAGCTTTTCTGCCGACAGTTTCAATCGGTTTGCCGATAATAATTTTCACGGTTGATTTGTGGATTGTAAGGCTTTTTTTCGGGGTGATCCGGTTGCTGCCGATAATCGTCACCGGCAGTATCGGAACACCTGCTTTCTCCGCAATAAGGAACGCTCCCCGCTTGAACGGCTGGATTGTCCCTGTTTCCGACCTGGTGCCTTCAGGAAAGATGTGTACAGACCGGCCTTCCTTGAGAACTTCGACAGCTTTAAACAAGCTTTTCAATGCGTTCTTGCTCTGACCACGTTTGATCAGGACATACCCGGCCTGTTTGATTGCCCATCCAAAAACCGGGATTTTTCCCAGCTCTTCCTTGGCGACAAACCGCATGTTGAAAGGAATCGATCCCAGGATGAGGGGAATATCGGCCATTCCGGCATGGTTGCTGACAATCAGATAGTTGTTCTCAAGGTTGTAGACATCTTTTCCTGTTATCTCGACGGTGATTCCCATAAGTTTTGCGCAGAAGCGCCCCCACCATGCAGCCATGCGGTGAAAACGGTCTCCGGACGGATCAATAAGATTGACAACAAGAGCGATCAGCAGTCCGAAGAACATCACTGGTATGACGACCAGGAAAAAAAGAAGCGTTTGGAAAGTCATCCGGAAGTCAAAGGTTAAAAGTCAAAAAGATGTCCCAGCTATGGTAGCGAGTTTTCGGGTCGGTAACGTGAGTCTGCTTGCATCTGTTCACGATCGTTACTCGTCACACTGTTTCAGAGCTTCGAAAGAAAACTTGAGAGGTCTCTGTAATCTGCACTCATCGGTACTGAGATTTTCTGCTTGTCAAGCACTTCCTGAAGGCGGTCAGGTAGAGTGATATCCATGTTCAGTGCTTCCTTGATCGATTCAGTGAATTTTGCAGGATGCGCGGTTGACAAGACGGCAGCTGGTCCGTTGCTCTCACTGTTTGTTTCCCTGAACTTTTCAAGGGCACGGAACCCTACCGCAGTGTGTGGGTCCATGATGTAGCCGAAACGGTCATAAACCTTTCTGATCGTATCGAGTGTTTCGCTGTCCGAGACCGAGTAACCGGATATGTCCGCAGCCATTGCATGGTGGTCGTCCCTGTAGAAGTGTCTCAATCGGGCGAAATTGCTTGGATTGCCTACATCCATTGCCGATGAAAGTGTCGCTACAGTCGGAAGGGGTTCGTAACGACCTTCTTCGAGATAACGGGTTACGCTGTCATTGGCATTCGAGCCCGCTATAAAATGCTTGATCGGAAAACCCATTTTTTTTGCAAGGACGCCACCGGTGAGGTTGCCGTAGTTGCCGCTCGGGACGGAAAAAACCGCCTTTTTACCCGGATACCGCTCGACAAGCTGCAATGAGCCCCAGGCATAGTAGAACGTTTGCGGAATGAGGCGGGAAATGTTGATAGAGTTTGCCGATGTCAGTGCCAGATTCTGTTTCAGTTCCGCATCCATGAACGCCTGCTTGACAAGGCGCTGGCAGTCGTCAAAGTCGCCGTCGACCTCGAGGGCGGTAACATTGCCTCCAACAGTTGTGAGCTGCTGTTCCTGAAGTCTACTGACCTTGCCCGAAGGATAAAGCAGTATCACCCGTGTGTTCGGAACTCCCTTGAAACCGTAGGCTACTGCACTTCCGGTATCGCCCGATGTGGCGACAAGAATGGTTATGAGTTTATGGTCTTCCTCGGCGAAATAGCCTGTAAGGTGAGCGAGAAAGCGTGCGCCGTAATCTTTAAACGCCAGTGTGGGACCGTTGAAGAGTTCCTCGATGTAGGTGCCTGTTTCAAGTCCGACAAGCGGGGTGGTAAAAGTGAAGCACTTTTCAACTATTTCCCCGAGGTGGTTGTCGGGAATTTCGCCGTCGTTGAATTTTTTTGCGATAGCAAACGCTATATCGTTAAATGGAGCGTCACTGAGCAATTGAATCTCCTCTTCAGAAAACCTGGGGATTGCTGAAGGGACATACAGTCCTCCGTCGGAAGCCAGCCCTCCAAGAGTGGCTTTTTTCAGAGAGGCAGGGGTTGATTGTTTATTTGTACTGTAGAAAATCATGAGAGTTTTCTTAAATGACTTTTGCTCCTTCTTTGCAAACAGGTGAAACCCAGATATCGGATTGCAGCTTTTCCCGAAGCGTCATAAAAGCTTCCTGCATTGCTTCTCCAACCTGGGCAGCTTTTTCGGGGGATGATGAGAATGCAAAGATCGAAGGCCCCGACCCTGCAATGCTGCATCCAAGTGCGCCTGCCTCGAGGGCGGCGTTTTTTACTGTATAAAAACCGGGGATGAGAGGAGCTCTTTTTGGTTCGGCCACAACATCCACGAGCGACCGTCCGATCAGCTCATAATCGGATGTGAGCAATCCTGAGACGAGTGCGCCGACGTTGCCCCACTGTTCGGTTGCAGTTTTCAGGGAGACCGTGCGGGGCAGAACCGAACGTGCATAGGCGGTTCGAACTTCGATATGCGGGTGTACAAGTGTGCAGAAAAGGTCGTTCGGGGGCGGGATCGTGATCAGGTCGACCGGATTGTAACTGCGGATCAGGACAAAATTGCCGAGCATCGCAGGAGCGGCATTGTCTGCGTGGGCGGACCCGCAGGCAACGCGTTCGCCTTCGATAGCGAAGTGTACAAGTTCCATCTTGCTGCATGGGCAGCCCATCAGTTCATTTGCGGCTACAAGGGCAGCAGCAGCGCTGGCGGCGCTGCTGCCCATACCGCTGCTGAGCGGCAGATTCTTTTTCAGCTCAAGCTCTATATGGCCTTCGAAATCGATGCCTTTATTGGTGCGGACATATTCAAGAAACTTGAGGACAACAAAGCTTGCAGTATTTTTTTTTGGGTTTTTCGGCAAGGCTCCTCCGTCTCCGCTGATCGAAGTAATAGAAACAGGCAACTCTTCAGCGTTCTCCTCTCGAAGTGTCAGAATTACCTCATCACCCGGTTCTGTAATGGCGAACCCCAGAACATCAAAGCCACAGGCGACATTTCCGATGGTTGCTGAAGCAAATCCTGTAACAGTTTTCATATAAGTGTGCAGTTGCTGATTTCCTTTATCAAGACGGCGATGAGCTGATCCGGGTGGTTCGTCAAGTTGTATAAAGCAACAAGAGGGTCTGGCCTGAGTTGGGCATTTCAATTTGTCACGATTCTGCCGGGATGATCGAACAATAGCTCAACTTTGACTTGAATTACTAATAGCTTTTCTTTAAATTGGAGTCCAAATTTTTTGGGAAAGAAAAGGAAAATTAACGGAGTCTGATTTCTAAAAAGGTATAATAAATAAACTTTCTCCATTCTTAACAAATAACAAAGCTAATTACGATATGTCTACAACAGTCAGGCCTGATGAGGTTTCGGCCATACTCCGCAAACATCTGGCAGGGTTTGAGTCGGAAGCGGATGTCTATGATATTGGAACCGTGCTCCAGGTGGGCGATGGTATTGCGCGAATTTATGGTTTATCAAAAGTTGCCGCCGGTGAGCTTCTCGAGTTTCCAGGTGACGTCATGGGGATGGCCTTGAACCTTGAGGAGGATAATGTCGGTGCTGTTATGTTTGGTGATTCAGACGCCGTTAAGGAGGGTGATACCGTCAAGAGGACAGGTATTCTCGCTTCGATTCCCGTAGGAGAGGCCATGCTTGGAAGGGTTATCAACCCGCTTGGTGAACCTGTCGACGGCAAGGGCCCGATCGAAACCCAGATACGCCTTCCTCTCGAACGCAAGGCTCCCGGTGTTATTTTCCGCAAGTCGGTTAATGAACCGCTTCAAACCGGCTTGAAAGCAATTGATTCGATGATTCCGATCGGGAGGGGTCAGCGTGAGCTGATTATCGGAGACCGTCAGACAGGTAAAACAGCTGTTGCTCTCGATACCATCATCAACCAGAAAGGCAAGGATGTTTATTGTATTTATGTTGCCGTCGGTCAGAAAGGTTCAACAATTGCTCAGGTTGTCAACACGCTCGAGAAGTTCGGCGCGATGGAATATACGACGGTTATTGCCTCGTCAGCTTCTGATCCGGCACCGATGCAGTTTATCGCTCCATATGCCGGTGCATCTATAGGTGAGTTTTTCCGTGACACCGGCCGTCATGCCCTGGTTGTATACGATGATCTTTCCAAGCAGGCGGTTGCGTACCGTCAGCTCTCTCTTCTTCTTCGCCGTCCTCCGGGACGTGAGGCGTATCCGGGTGATGTTTTCTACCTGCATTCACGCCTTCTCGAACGTGCGGCAAAGATAACCGATGATCAGGAAGTTGCGAAAAAAATGAACGATCTTCCCGAACCGCTGAAGCCGATGGTCAAAGGTGGCGGAAGTCTTACTGCGTTACCGGTTATCGAAACCCAGGCTGGTGATGTATCGGCTTATATTCCGACCAACGTTATTTCAATTACCGACGGGCAGATCTTTCTCGAACCCAACCTGTTCAACGCCGGTCAGAGGCCTGCTATCAACGTTGGTATCTCGGTTTCCCGTGTTGGCGGGAATGCGCAGATCAAGGCTATGAAAAAAATTGCGGGAACCCTCCGTCTCGACCTTGCCCAGTTCCGTGAACTCGAGGCTTTCTCGAAATTCGGTTCCGACCTTGACAAGGCTACGAAAGCACAGCTCGATCGCGGTGCGCGCCTGGTTGAAATCCTGAAACAGGACCAATATGTTCCTATGCCGGTTGAAAAACAGGTTGCCATTATCTATGCAGGTACTCAGGGGATTCTCGATCAGCTCGATCTGCAGCATGTCCGCAGATTTGAAGAGGAACTTCTCAGTCTTCTCGAGCACAAACATAGTGACCTGCTTGGTTCCATTGCGGAAACCGGTCAGATGGATGCCGATGTTGCAAGCAGGTTGACAGAAGTTGCCGAGCAGTTTATGGATACTTTCAAGCAGAAAATGAAAGCGTAATTATTTCAAGGAATTTCAGTAATTCAACAACCACGGGAATACTATATTCATGGCAACCTTAAAGGATATACGAACTCGAATAAAAAGCATTAAATCCACCCAGCAGGTCACCAAGGCAATGAAAATGGTGTCCGCTGCGAAGCTTCGCAGGGCTCAGGACTCGGCAATTCAGGCACGTCCCTACGCGGCAAAGTTGAGAGAGATGCTCGGTTCGCTGTCAGCCAGGGTCGATACAACGCTGAACCCGCTCCTTTCCGCCCGTGATGATGCAAAGAAAGTACTGGTTGTTCTCATTACTTCCGACAGGGGATTGTGCGGGGCCTTCAATGCCAACATCATCAAGCTGGCCCAGAAAATTGTAACGGAAGACTTTGGAGATCTTTACCGTAACGGCAAGGTTGAAATGATCTGTGCCGGCACGAAGGGCAATGATTTTTTCCGAAAGCGGGGCTTTGCAGTGGTCAAGGCCTATCCGGGTGTGTTCCAGAATCTGCATTTCGGCGTTGCAAAAGAGATTGCCGAATATGCTTCGGAGAAATATCTCAAAGGCGAAGTTGACAGGGTTGTTGTTGTCTATAACGAGTTCAAATCGGTTCTCGCCCCTACATTGAAAAGTGAGGTGCTGCTTCCTATTTCTCCTGAAAAAGAAACGGAAACCGAAAGCGGGAGTTCGAGTGATTATATTTACGAACCTTCTCCGGTATCCATCATCGATGTGCTTGTTCCCAAGCATCTCAATACACAGGTGTGGAGAATGATGCTCGAATCCAACGCCGCGGAGCATGCTGCCCGTATGACCGCTATGGACTCTGCGACGGAGAACGCCAAAGAGCTGTTGCGTGTTCTGAATATCAGTTATAACCGGGCGCGCCAGGCTGCTATCACTACAGAACTCAGCGAGATTGTCGCGGGTGCTGAAGCTTTACAGGGGGAATAAAAATCCTTGTTGTACAGTTTCTTTCAGGCGCCCCGACGATTCGGGGCGCTTTTTTTTGTATGATTTGTATCTTTCCTTTCCACATAAAAGTATGAGCATGAAGGTTTTAAAATTCGGCGGTACCTCAATAGAGAATAGCAGCAGGATCAGAAACATCCTGGGCATTATTCGGAAAGCAATGCGGGACTCGTCTGTTATCGTTGTGGTCTCCGCTATACGAAAGGTTACGGACCTGCTCCTGGAATCAGCCGTTGCCGCTAGCAAAGGGGACGCCGCCGGGTACAAGAGTATGCTGGATGATATAGAGAGGCTCCATAGCGGGCTTGTTCATGATCTTATCGATGCTTCCCGTATACAAGAGATCGAGACATATTTGCAGGTTGAGCTGACCGAGTTGGGCGATGTTTTGCACGGGGTATGTCTGTTGCGTGAGTTGTCCGAAAAGAGCAGTGCACTGATCATGAGTTTCGGGGAGCGCTTTTCAGCCAGGATTATCAGCGGCTTTCTCCGTCAGGAGGATGTTGATGCATCATATGTTGATGCAAGAAGCATGATTGTAACCGACTCCAATCATTGTGATGCCAGGGTTGATGTGAAAGCGTCGGCAGAACTGGTCAAAGCATGGTTCAAGGACGAGGGTGGGGTTCCTGTCGTAACCGGCTACATAGGAGCTGCACCGGATGGTACTGCTACAACGCTTGGAAGGGGAGGTTCGGATTATACCGCCACTATTATCGGTTCGATACTGGAAGCGGACGAGATACAGATATGGACCGACGTCGACGGCTTTTTCAGTGCTGATCCAAAGCGTGTAAAGGATGCTTATGCGCTTCCGTTTATCAGCTACGGGGAGGCGATGGAGCTTTCCCATTCCGGGGCAAAAGTGCTGCATCCCTATTCCGTTCATCCGGCGATGAAGGCAGGTATTCCCATACGTATAAGAAATTCGTTCAACCCCGATGCCGAGGGTACTCGTATCGGGAGGCCGAAAAAAAGCGATGCCGGAATCGAAAGGCCGGTGACGGGTCTCAGTTCAATCACCAATGTTGTTCTGCTCAATATTTCCGGAAGCGGAATGGTAGGTGTGCCGGGGATTGCCTCCAGGCTTTTCAGTTGCCTTGCACGCCATATGATCAATATTATTTTCATATCACAGGCGTCGTCCGAGCAATCCATCAGTCTGGTTATCAATCTTTCCCAGGCGGAAAAGGCCCGCAAGATTCTTGAAAAAGAGTTTGCCGCTGAGATTGTTTCCCGTCAGATAGAGACCCTGACGCTCAGGAAGCATATTGCCATGATTGCTGTTGTCGGAAACAACATGTCAGGGCATCCGGGTGTTTCGGCGCATCTTTTCGAGACCCTCGGCAAAAACGGCATCAACGTTATCGCTGTTGCTCAGGGGGCCAACGAGATGAATATCTCGTTCGTGATCGACAGTCACGACGAGGACAAGGCTCTGAACTGCACACATGAGTCATTCTTTCTTTCCCGCCGGAAGGTTCATGTTTTTATTGCGGGAACCGGAACTATCGCTAAAAGTCTGATCGGGCAGATTCGCGATCACAGCATTACGCTCAGAAAGGAGAAGGATCTGGATGTTGTCGTCGTCGGCATGGCAAATACACGAATGATGGCGCTCAATGACGACGGCATTGAACTGGAGAAATGGGAGAGCTGTCTGAAGCCAAGGGATGACGGCAAAGCCGTTGGCGACTATGTAGAGCGCATCAGGTCACGTAACCTGCATAACACCATCTTCGTTGACTGCACTGCAAGCGGTGAGGTTGCGGAGAGTTATCCTGAACTTCTCGCATCGAACATATCGGTTGTAACGGCCAACAAGCTGGGTATGGCCGGTTCATGGAAGCTGTATGAAACCATACGGGATGCACAGCGCTCGTCAAACGCCCGTTTTTTGTATGAAACCAATGTCGGGGCAGGTCTCCCTATCATCAGTACGCTCAATGATCTGAGAAACAGCGGTGACAAGATCATGAAAATAGAAGGTGTCCTTTCAGGAACGCTGAGCTATATATTCAATGAACTCCGAAATGGTGGAAAATTCAGTGAGGTTGTCAGAAGAGCCAGAGAGGCAGGTTATACGGAACCTGACCCACGGGAAGATCTTTCAGGTGCTGATTTCGCAAGAAAATTCCTCATTCTCGGCAGGGAACTCGGTTACAGGCTTGATTATGAGGATATCGAATGCGAGAGTCTCGTTCCCGAAGCCCTCAGGAGTGAGATGAGCGCTGAAGGGTTTATGGAAGAGCTGGGCTGTGTCGATGCTGATTATGAGTCGAAGACACGGAAAGCTGCTGAGAGTGGCATGACTATTGCCTATGCCGGAGAGATCAGTGAAGGCAAGGCGCGTATCGGTGTGAAAATGTTGCCGCTTTCCAGTCCTGTTGCCGGATTGAACGGCACGGAAAACATGGTAGTGTTCACTACCGACCGTTATCTCGATACGCCGCTTGTGGTCAAGGGGCCTGGAGCAGGGGGTGAAGTGACTGCCGGAGGGGTGTTTGCCGATATTCTGCGGATTGCCAGTTACCTTATATAACTTCCCATGGTTGCAGAAATACTATCCATCGGCGATGAACTGCTGACAGGTCAGAAGGTCAATACCAATGCCCGGTTTATCTGTTCGGAACTTGCCGGTGCCGGCATAGGGGTGCAAAGGATCATTGTGTGCGCCGACAGTGTGGGCGGGATCGTTGAGCAGTTCAGGGACTCGTTGAGGCGTGCGGAGCTGGTCGTCGTAACCGGCGGGCTCGGGCCGACACATGATGATAAAACAAAACAGTCGGTACAGCAATTCCTGGAAAGGAAGCTTGTGCTCGATCGGGAAGTCTATGCCCGAACGGTTGAGCGTTACCGCAAAAGCGGACGGGAGCCCTCGGCTTATCTGAAACACAATGCCATGGTGATCGATGGGGCTGTGGTGATTCCCAATGAAAAAGGGCTTGCTCCCGGCATGATCATTTCGTGCACAGAGCATTTCGACGGTCACTATCTTGTCTTGATGCCCGGTGTTCCCCTGGAAATGGAATCAATGATGCGGAGTACGGTTGTTCCTTTTTTTTCACGGAAGTCAGGTAGTGTTATCGTTCATTCGCATATCAAGACGACAGGCATCGGGGAAACAGCCCTTGCAGACATCATCGGTGAAATCAAGGAAACGTTGCCTGATGGAACATCAGTTGCCTATCTCCCTCACATGGCAGGGGTCAACCTCCGGGTTAGCTCGACGGGAAAAGATAGAGGTGTTGTCGAAAGCGACAATCGTGGAGTTGTCGATGCAATTGCCGGAGCGGCCGGGGAGTTTGTCTATGCGACAACCGATATATCACTTGAAGAGTTGATCGGCATGATGCTGTTGTCCCGGGACTTGAAAATTGCAACAGCAGAATCCTGTACGGGTGGACTTATTGCCGGCAGGTTGACCGATGTTGCCGGTTCTTCACGCTATTTCGAACAGGGGTTCGTGGTATACAGCAATGTTTCGAAGGAGAAAGTGCTCGGGGTCAAGGCGGAAACGCTTGACGCGCATGGAGCGGTCAGTGAAGAGGTTGCAGCAGAGATGGCAGAGGGTTGTCTTTTGAGGTCAGGTGCGGATATCGCAGTCTCTTCTACCGGCATTGCCGGTCCGGGCGGTGGGGCCGCTGAAAAACCGGTCGGAATGGTATGTCTGGCGCTGGCGATCCGTAAAGGCGGTGTCAGGGTGGAGATTTGCACGACAACCTTTTATACACAGGGGGACCGCTTGCGCAACAAGGTCCGGTTCAGTGAAGCAGCCTTGAGAATGGTGTGGAAAGAGCTCAGGAGTTCACCAGCGCAAGGTTGAAGGTGTAACGGATCCCGTCCTGATATTTTACGGCTTCCACCTGCAGGGTATCCTGATTGGTAATATGGTAGTTCCCGGTAATGGTTTTGCCTTTTCTGTCCTGTTTTTTCTTTTTTTCGTTAACGGTTATAACTCCTTCGTGTATGGTCAGGGTAAGGCTATCTCCCCGCACATCGATATCCCCGCTGCCCAGATAGCCGTAATTGCTGCCGAAAAAGGAGCCGTTAGCCTCGATGGTATAGGTATGATTGTTGGCTACGGAGCCCCTGGCTTCAAAGGTGTTGATCGGTATAGGGACGTTGAGGAAATCAGGGGTGACGGAGGCCCTGACAAGTTTCCACGTGCCGATGAGTTTTTCAGGACCTGAAACTTTTTTTGCTTCGCTCTGTGTATCGGCCTGGTCTGGCGGCCCGGATGCAATGTTATGGTTCAGGGAGGCAAGAGCGGCGGCTCCGGTCAATGCGAAGGCAAGCAGTATAACCCATATCGTTTTTTTCCTGGTCATAGTTTGTCTCCATGTGATCATCGTTCGAGGTGTGCTCAAGGTTCAGGAAATAATTTAAAGTATTTTTTGAAAATAAGATTTTTTTGTCCGGAAGTTTTATTAGCCTGTGTTGACCGGTTGTCGAATCCATCAGTAAGATTGAGCACTCTTGTCGGTACCGGGTTCGGGCTGGTCAGGACGCTGTTATCAACGGCTGTTGCTCCTGCTGGGTGCAGAAAAAATTGAAACGATCAACGTAGAACGTACCATGTCGAGAATTACCAGGTTACCTGATATCGTCGCTAACAAGATTTCCGCAGGTGAGGTTGTCCAGCGTCCGGCGTCAGTAGTGAAGGAGTTGCTGGAAAACGCCATCGATGCCGGTGCCACACGTATTACCGTGTCGATAAAAGATGCGGGGAAAGAGCTTATTCAGGTTATTGATAACGGTTCGGGTATGGACGAAGAGGATGCGCTGCGTTGTGTCGAGCGGTTTGCTACCAGCAAGATTGAAGCCGCCGAGGATCTTGCGGCTCTCAGGACGCTGGGGTTCAGAGGGGAAGCTCTGGCAAGCATATCCGCAGTCTCGCATGTCGAACTCAGGACTCGACAAGGTGGCGACGGTATCGGGGTTCATCTGTGCTACGAAGGGGGTGAAGCTACTGAGAAGGGAAAGATTGCCTGTGATGCCGGTACCATGGTAAGTGTCAGAAGCCTTTTTTATAATGTTCCTGCACGCCGCAAGTTTCTTAAAACAAACGCGACGGAATTCAAGCATATTTTCGAGAGCGTAAAAGCGCAAACGCTTGCCTATCCCGAAATCCAGTGGCAGATGTTCAATGATGAACAGGAGTTGTTTGATTTCAGAAGCACCGATATTCACGAACGTCTCAACTTTTTTTTCGGCGAAGATTTCGCTGACAGCCTGATAGAGGTGCATGAGGATAACGAGTTTCTTTCTCTCCACGGTTATGTCGGTAAACCGGCTATGCAGAAACGTCAGAAAAACGAACAGTTTATTTATGTGAACCGGCGCGTGATACAGAACAGGATGCTGTCCCAGGCATTGCAGCAGGCTTACGGGGAATTGCTTGTAGAGCGTCATTTTCCCTTCACACTTCTTTTTCTGGGGCTTGATGCGCAACAGATTGATGTTAATGTTCATCCTTCAAAACTTGAAGTTAAGTTTGAAGATGAACGCAGTGTGCGCACGATGTTTTATACGATTATCAAAAAGGCTGTCCGGACGCAGAACTTTTCTCCTGATGTCGGCAATCAGGGCTTTTCCCGGAAAAACCCTGAACATGGCGAGGCAAAGCTGGGGTTTCAGGCGGTTTCTTCAGGAGCTTCAACAACCCGAGAGTTCTACAGGGAGTTCAGGGAAGGTATTATGGAGCAAGGAGCATCCGGCAGAGCGGCCGTCAATGAGCAGAAGGAGAGGTTCAGGCAGAATCCCGATCTTTTCTGTGAACCGGAAAGGGAACTGCGCAGCAGCGATTACGGACAGGTTTCGGCGGAGCCTGTTGATGGGGAGTGTCCCAAGCCTGCAGGGAGCGACCCAAAGATCTGGCAGCTGCACAACAAGTACATTATATGTCAGATCAAGACAGGGCTCATGCTGATCGATCAGCATGTCGCGCATGAGAGGGTACTGTATGAACGTGCAGTTGATATTATGGACAATAACGTTCCAAATGCCCAGCAGCTTCTTTTTCCCCAGAAAGTGGAGCTGAAACCATGGGAGTTTGAAATATATGAGGAGATATGCGACGATCTCCGCAGGCTTGGTTTCAATCTCGGTACGCTGGGGGCGAGGACAGTCATCATAGAGGGGGTCCCCCAGGATGTGCGCAACGGTTCGGAAGCCTATATCCTTCAGGACATGATTCAGGAGTACCAGCAGAATGCGGAGAAACTGAAACTTGAGAAACGTGAAAATCTGGCGAAATCATACTCCTGCCGAAATGCAATAATGGGCGGTCAGAAACTGACCCTTGAAGATATGCGTTCTTTGATCGACAGGCTTTTCGCGACGAAAATGCCTTATGTGTGTCCCCACGGACGCCCGGTTATTATCAGGATATCCCTTGACCAGCTTGACAGGATGTTCGGGCGTAAGTAGTTGATTTGTGGTGGTTAAATAAAAATATTACATTGACACCCATACCCTTGTAGCTCAGTGGATAGAGCAACAGTTTCCTAAACTGTGGGTCGGCAGTTCGAGTCTGCCCAAGGGTACGATGCCCCTTTTTTCTTACCCTCAGGCAAACCGACTTCGCGGTTACCGGCAGTTTCCCCTGGTATCAAAATTCGGATCGTATTGGTCCCAGAGCCAGCCTGAAACTTTTGCCAGCTCTTCATCAGGCATTGACATCGCGGGCATCAGACCGAAACGTTTTATCGCCCGAGGCCCAAGAGCGGTATTGGCGGCATCGGGTTTTTTCATGAATGATACCATTGCTGTAACAGCGTCTTCCTTGTTCCCATGCACTTTTCTGAACCGTGAAGCAAGCCCGACAATGGGCGGTGCTGTTTTTGCCGGAGGGCGCATGGAGTGGCAGACTTCGCAGTTCCTTGCATAGATTTGCTCGCCGCTCAACACCTCTTTCCCTGTTTTTTCCGAAGCAATTGCAGATTGCAGATACATTCCGGAGTGTCCTGCGGAAAACGGGCTGGTCTGCCGGAAAATCGGTATTGTTGACAAAACTGCCGTTATCATCAGACCGGCGCTGACGAATAGAAAAACGCGCTTCATGTTCATGATTGACAAATTGTTTGATTGTTGTCTACTGGCAGTCTCCCTCGCCTTCGAAGTTCGGATCGTACTGGTCCCAAAGCCAGCCGGCTACTTTTTCCAGCTCTTCATCAGGCAGCGATAGTGCGGGCATCAGACCGAAGCGTTCAAAAGTGCCGGAGCCGAGAATCGACTTTCCTACTGCAGGGGCCTTCATGTAAGATACCATATCGGCGACGGCACCGGCTTTCTTGCTGTATCGCGCCCGGTACTGGCCTGCAAGCGCAATAATTGAAGGGGCGCTTTTTGCAGGTGGTGCCATGGAATGGCAGGATTGACAACTCTTTTGGTAGATTGCTTCTGCTTCTTTTTGTGCAAGGGCTTCGCTGTTATCCGCTGAAGTGGCCTCGGTGCTCGTTTCGGCAGGAGCTTCCGATTTTGCAGGTGTTTCGGGCTGCTTTTCGGAGACAGGACCGGTTTGCTGCTGGCATCCTGAGAAGGCTGCAATCGAAGCTATCAGTAGCGCGCTGAGTGTATGGGATGAAAAAAAACGTTTCATATCTGGTCTTTGATTGGTTCAGTAATACATGGCAATGGCACATAATGATCTGTACCGAAAAACCGGTTCAGAAAAAAAGATTCTACGTTATATGGTGAATGAATGTTCGGTGAAAAAGCTGTTTGTCAGAAAGAACATGATAAAAAACTCATGACCGGGATGCAACGCCGGACTGTTTTTTTCCGAAATCCCCAACTTCGATGAACCTGATCCTGCACATAGCCGGGTTGTTTCTTTTGCTGGTAGTCGTTGATAACTCGAGGGCACCTCAAAAAGGTGATCCTTGTTTGGCGGTTCTTCACGATATGTCAGGCCGAAAGGATGAATGTATTTAATGGATCATGCAACGAAGGGGGATTTCCCTATGATTCGTAAAAGGCCACAGCACCATAACCGACAACGGCTTTTTTGTCGGCAAACGGGGCATTGCCGCTCTGCCTGTAGCAGAGCGGCTTCGCTTTCCAGCCATCGAGATGTGCAAGCTGCATAACGGTCCTGATCGTGTCAGGGCTGCAAAAAAGAGTTTCCTCGTGCGGGATGTTTCGCTCCATGGTCACGCGAACATGCTCTTCGAGCTTCCGGATATCCTTTTTAACAATATAGTCAATGGTTTTGCAGTCGATGCTGCGTGCGTCATGAGAGGACGGGTAGTGGGAAAGGTCGGAACTTGCTATGACAAGATCGCCAGGCTGCAATACAGCAAGAATGATTGCTGCGGCAGTACGGTAAATCCCGGACGGATTCTTGCCGAAGAGAAGGGGGAGAATGGTAAAACCTCGCTTAAGGGCGCACTGGATGAACGGGAGCTGAACTTCGAGAATGTGGTCCAAGCGGTGAGCTGTTTCCGAGCAGAAAAAAAGCTCGGGATGTTTGGCATGCAGTTGCTCTGCAAGGGCTGTATTTACCCGAACATTCCCTATGGGAGATTCCCATAGCTCATGGCCGTCGAGTGCGATTCCTTCGAATGAATAGGTATGGGCGTCGCCTGTCAGTAAAACTGTCTTGCACGACCTGTTTCGTACCATGTTGTACGCGGTTGCGGCTGTACTCCCGCTGAAGCCGTATCCTGCATGAGGGACTATGATTGCACGTGTGGTGGCGTTTGCGGCATTTTCTACCGGGGCGTTCCGCAAGAGGCTGTTTACAAGACTCCGCAGCCGTTGCGGGTCGGAAGGGTAAAATGATCCTGAAACAGCAGGGTGACGAATTGAATGTTCCATGAACAGAGAGTTTCTTCAGCCGAGGGTGATAATCGTTTTGCCGCATCCGGGACAGCAGCCATTCATGTCATGGCGCAGTATTGTATAGCCGAACCGGTGAATGACAACCGTTCCGCATTGCGGGCAGAAGGTATCTTGATGGTTAAAGGCATCATAAACATAGGTCAGCCCCGCTTTTTTGCCGATCTCGAATGCGCATTCAATTGTTTCGGCAAGTGTTGCGTCACTGTCCGTCATTTTCCATGAAAATTCAGGGGCAAAGGCCGAAATATGCCAAGGGGTTTCGGGGTCGAGTTCATCGACAATGAATTCGGCAAGGCGCCGGAGCATTTCGGGCGAGTCGGAAAACCCCGGAATCACCAGGGTTGTAATCTCGATGTGTGCATTTGACCGGACAAGACGTTTGAGATTGCTCAGAACGGGATGCTGAAGGGTGCTGCATATTCTTCTGTAAAACGACTCGGCCATTGATTTCAGATCGATGTTGATTGCATCGAGCAGCGGTTCAACGGCATTGAGGCAGTGATCCGACATATGGCCGTTGCTGACCCAGATGTTTTTCAGGCCGTTTGACCGTGCAGGTTTCATGATGTCCAGGGCATATTCCGCAAAGGTCGTCGGTTCGTTATAGGTGTAAGAGATGGAAGGGCAGCCGGCATCGAGAGCCTCCTGTACAATTGAATCCGGAGATCGGAACGGAAGCTCCACGCCCTCGCCGGAACTCTGGCTGATTTCCCAGTTCTGGCAGTTACCGCATCTGAAATTGCATCCGAACGTTCCCAGCGAAAGGGTTCGGGTGCCCGGCAGAAAATGGTACAGAGGTTTTTTTTCAACAGGGTCTATGCCTATGGATACAGGATGGCCGTAGCTCAGGGTAAACAGTTTTCCTCCCCGGTTTATCCGGGCTCTGCAGAACCCCGAACGGCCAGCCCGTATCCTGCAAAAATGATGACACAGGTCGCATTGTACCGCTTTGTCCGGGAGTACATGGTAAAATTTCGCTTCTTCTGGCATGACAGCGGCATGGATGATTATGCCAAATCTGCAAGACTTCCAGATCAGACATCCACGGTTCCTGTGTATACTTCTTTTGCCGGGCCGGAAAGAAAAACCTCCCTCATGTCATCGGAAAAGGCCACTTCCAGAGTATCTCCGCTTCTTACGGTAACGGTGACGTTTGTTGACGGCACCTTGCCCAGCCTGTAGCTCATTAACGCAGCAGCAACAGCCCCGGTTCCGCAGGCGAGTGTTTCGGCTTCAACTCCCCTTTCAAATGTCCTTAGGCTGATGCGGTCGGGTCCGGTAACTTCAAGAAAGTTTACATTGGTGCCTTCCGGGAACAGCTCACTGTTGTTGCGTATGGCGCTGCCGGCATCCTCGACATTGAAGGTGTCGAGCTCTTCGGTGTAAATAATCGTGTGAGGAGAGCCTGTATTGACGAAATGACAGGAGAAACCGTTGGCATAAAAATTGTCCCTGAAATCATCAGGTACGGTCATTTTCAGTTTTATCCTTTCAGTACCCGTCACCCAGGCATCATAGCGGTTTTCATTTGCCTGGAAAGAGGTTGTTTTCCCTGTGATACCGGTCGTCCAGGCAAAGTAAGCAGCGCATCTGCCGCCATTGCCGCACATTGAACCCGGTTTTCCGTCGGCATTGTAGTATCGCATGCTGAAATCAAGGGTTTCGGAAGGCTCAACAAGAATAATCCCGTCAGCCCCTATGCCTGTTCTTCTGGTGCAGAGTGCAAATATCTGGGATTCGTTCAGGCTTATGGCGCACTGTCTGTTATCAATTACGATGAAATCATTGCCCGCACCTGACATTTTTGAGAAGTTGATCTCCATGATGAACCGTCTTGATTGTCTGATGATTTTCGGATCGATACGCAGTGATGAAGACTATGTGAAAGCCGGTATCTTCTGTTATAATAACAGATCCGGTTGTCATACACTGCGGGCAGATGCCCCAAAAAAATTTATTATTAAATAAATTTTCTTATCTTAATCGCTACAGTAACCGGAATTTTTTTTAGTAAATTAACTGTCGAAAGTGTTCCGTTAAAGGTTTTTTTCCGGTCTGCTCAGGACTGCAGCACATGATAACGATTTGGTCAGAAACACCCCGAACAAGCAGGGCACGTACAACGGTTGCATAGGTGAACTCTCTTATTTGCATGCAGTTATAGATGAGCTTCATATTTTCTTTATGGTTTTTTCAACCAGTTAATATGTCCAAATAAAGGAGAGAATACAATGGCTGATCAAGCGAATCCAACAGGAGTCAAGCCAAAGGGGAAGGTTCCTCCTCCGAAGGGGAAGGTTCCTCCTCCGAAGGGGAATGGCGCGCCTGCCGGAGCATCCGTGATTAAGGAAAAGGATGCTGCGCAAATGAGGCGTTTTCTGTTCCAGCGAACGGAAACCCGGTCAACCAAATGGTATCAGGTTTTTGATACCGACAAGGTCGACGATGAACAGGTTGTGGGTGGCCATCTCGCGTTGCTGGGTGTGCTCGGTTTTGTTATGGGGATTTACTATTTGTCGGGAATGCAGGTTTTGCCATGGAATGGTGCACCGGCCTTTCATGATAACTGGTTTTATCTGACAATCAAACCCCGCATGGTTTCCCTGGGTATTGACACGTACAGCCCCAGGACAGAAGATCTTATAGCTGCATCCTGGAAGCTTATGGGCTGGGCTATTATGCACTTCATTTCCGGTTCCATTCTTATTTTCGGCGGCTGGCGTCACTGGACGCACAATCTTACCAATCCGTTTACCGGCCGTGCCGGTAATTTCCGTGAATTCAGGTTCCTCGGAAAATTTGGTGACGCTGTTTTCCAGGGTACCAGTGCCAAAACTTACAAAGATGCTCTTGGCCCGCACGCGGTGTACATGTCGCTTCTTTTCCTCGGTTGGGGCTTGGTAATGTGGCTGGTGCTTGGCTTTGCGCCTATTCCTGATTTTCAGACAATAAATTCAGAAACCTTCATGTCGTTTATCTGGTTTATTGTCTTTTTTGCTCTGGGTCTTTACTGGTGGAAAAACCCGCCGAATGCGGCAATTCATCTCAATGATGACATGAAAGCTGCTTTCTCGGTGCATCTCACCGCTATCGGCTATATTAATATTGCACTTGGTGTCATTGCGTTTGTCGCGTTCCAGCAGGAATCATTCGCTCCCTACTACGCCGAGCTGGACAAGCTTGTTTTCTATATCTACGGTGAGCCGTTCAACCGTGTGAGCTTTGATTTCGTTCAGGAAGGCGGACAAATCATCTCCGGTTCAAAGGAGTTTGAAGAGTTTCCTGCCTTTGCGATTCTTCCCAAAAACGGTGAATCGTTCGGTATGGCAAGGGTTGTTATAAACCTGATTGTTTTCAACCATATCATCTGTGGAGTTCTCTACGTTTTTGCCGGTGTTTATCATGGCGGTCAGTACCTTCTCAAAGTACAGATCAATGGTCTTTACAGCCAGATCAAATCAATCTGGGTTGCAAAAGGTCGTGACCAGGAAGTACAGGTCAAGATTCTCGGTACCATTATGGCACTTTGTTTCGCCACGATGCTTTCAGTGTATGCGGTTATTGTCTGGAATACGATCTGTGAGCTGAATGTGTTCGGAACCAATATCATGATGTCGTTCTACTGGCTCAAGCCTCTTCCGTTCCTGCACTGGATGTTTGAAGATCCGAGCATCAACGACTGGGTCATGGCTCATGTTATTGTAGCGGGTTCACTTTTCTCATTGATTGCATTGGCTCGTATCGCGTTTTTCTCACATACATCACCTTTGTGGGATGATCTCGGTCTCAAGAAAAACTCCTATTCATTCCCTTGTCTCGGACCGGTTTACGGTGGTACGTGCGGTGTTTCCATCCAGGACCAGCTCTGGTTTGCAATGCTTTGGGGTATTAAGGGTCTTTCAGCAGTATGCTGGTACATTGACGGAGCATGGATCGCTTCGATGATGTATGGTGTTCCGGCAGCCGATGCGAAAGCATGGGATGCTGTAGCAGGGTTGTCGCATCACTATTCCGCCGGTATTTTCTACTACTTCTGGACGGAAACAGTGACGATCTTTTCCAGTTCGCATCTGTCGGTTATTCTGTGTATCGGTCACCTTGTATGGTTTATCAGCTTTGCTGTCTGGTTTGAAGACAGGGGTTCCCGCCTTGAAGGTGCTGATATTCAGACCCGTACTATCAGATGGTTCGGCAAGAAATTCCTTAATCGCGATGTAAAGTTCAGGTTCCCTGTGCTGACGATTTCGGATTCAAAATTTGCCGGTACGCTCCTGTATTTCGGTGGAACATTTATGCTGGTCTTCCTGTTCATTGCCAACGGTTTCTATCAAACCAACACACCGGCTTTGCCGCCTGTTGGTGATGCTGCAGGTACGGGACAGCAACTGCTGACACAGGTCGTTGACTTTATTATGAAATTAATCGCCTGATGATGAGCGCGGTAGGCAAAGGAGCTGCATTTGCAGCTCCTTTGCTTCCACATATTGTCATGGTTAAAAAGAAATATTGCTATTTAACAAAGATAGGAGGGTTTTATGGCCGATCCTGTAAAACAGCAGGGTACAGAGCCCGCTCCGGCAAAGGCAAAGCCGCCAGCTCCCAAAGCAAAGGGAGCCGCTCCTGAAGGAAAACCTGCGCCTAAAGCAAAACAGGCGGTCGCACCGAAAGGAGGGGGTGCTTCGCCTGTCTCAAAAAACCGCATGACCGGTCTTGATGTTAATCTGGGGCGTACAGGTCGCAGAATGGAGTCTGCGCTTCCGGTAGTAAAGCCGAAACCAAAACCGGCGGCAAAACCAAAGCCGGCTCCTGCCGCAAAAGGGGCAGCGCCTGCTGTGAAATCGAAACCGGCTCCCAAGCCAGGGGCTAAACCTGTAGCTAAAAAGAAAGCTCCCCGTCCGAAAAAGCATTACTTTATCCTTGAAAACCTCTGTGTTGGCTGTGGCCTCTGTCTCGACAAGTGTCCGCCCAAGGTAAACGCAATAGGTTACAAGTTCTACGGTGATGTACAGGAAAACGGTTTTCGGTGTTATGTCGATCAGGATGCCTGTATATCTTGTTCAGCATGTTTCTCATCGGACGAATGTCCTACAGGAGCTCTTATTGAGATACTGCCTGATGGCGAGATTCTGGATTTTACGTATACACCACCAGAGCGTCTTGATTTCGACCTGCGCTTTTTGCACCGTTTCCATCAGGAGAACAGATAGGATCTGTTTTGCGTAGAAAAATCGTTGAAAAAGCATTGTCCAGGGACACGGACAATGCTTTTTTTTATTGTGTTAACCATTGATATGTGATGACAGAAAGCAAAGTGCCTGCCGGAAAGACGCTGGTAATTATTCCTACCTATAATGAAGCTGAAAATATCGTGAAGTTGCTGGATGATATTTTCTCACGTTATCCGGAAAAGTTTGATGTTCTGATTATAGACGATAATTCTCCTGATGGGACTGCCGGCCTGGTTAAAGAGAAGCAGCTGCGGAACAATCACCTGTTCCTGAAGGAGCGGCCAGGAAAAATGGGACTCGGAACAGCGTATATTGAAGGTTTCCGGTACGCTCTGGAACATCGTTATGACAGGGTTATCGAGATGGATGCGGACTACTCCCACGATCCTGAAGTTATCCGTGAGATGCTTGAAAAATCGATGACAACGGATCTTGTTATCGGCTCGCGATACATCGGCAATACGGTCAATGTTGTCAACTGGCCCCTCAGCAGGCTGGTGTTGTCAAAAATGGCGAGTTTTTATACCCGGTTGATTACAGGAATGCCGGTATTCGATCCTACGAGTGGATACAAATGTTTCAGGACCGGTGTATTGAAAGCTCTTGATCTTGACAAGATACGATCGCAGGGATATTCTTTTCAGATAGAGGTGAATTTCCGGGTATGGAAAAAAGGATTTTCGATCGGTGAGATACCTATCATTTTTATCGACAGGGCAGTTGGTAAATCGAAAATGACAAAGAAGAATATTGTCGAGGCTATCTGGGTTGTCTGGTGGTTGAAGGTGCGGTCGCTTCTGGGACAACTGTAGGGCCGGGGGAACTCATAATTATTCAGGGGTTGTAAACGGAAAATTTTGGCAACCGAACAGCGAAAACAGCAGTCAGAGCGGCTTGAAGGCAAGTACGGCCGGCTCTGCTGCTGTTTTCTGGTCAGACTTTAGCTTCTTCTTTTGGTGCGGCTATCTGATTTGCAATGTCCTGAGGCACTTCCTCGTAATGGCTGAAGGTGTAAGTGTAGCGTGCCCTGCTTTGTGTCAGGCGAACAAGCTGCATGTGGAAGTCGCGGAGTGAGGACTGTGGGATGTGTGCATTGATGGTCTGAAAACGTGAATCCGCGTCCATGCCGATGATTTTTCCCCGCTTGCCGGATATTTCGCCCACGATTTCGCCGGTATACTGTTCAGGCGTCTGGACGCTTAGAGTATAGTACGGTTCGAGCAAGAGGGGTTTAGCCTTGTCAAAGGCTGCTTTGAATGCCATGCTTGCTGCGATTTTAAAGGCGAATTCGGAACTGTCTACAGGATGGTGGGAACCGTCATAGGCGACTGCTTTCAGGTCTACAACCGGATAGCCGCAGAGGACTCCTTCCGAAACGGTTTCGCGCAGTCCTTTTTCAACGGCAGGGAGGTAACGGGTCGGGACCACCCCGCCTACAACTTCACTGGCAAATGAAAAACCCGAGTTTCTTTCAGTCGGCTCAATCCTTACCCAAACGTCACCGTATTGACCTCTGCCGCCGGACTGTTTTTTATACTTTCCCTGTGAGGTTGCTGTAACACGGATGGTTTCGCGGTATGGTATTTTAACCGGGCTGGTTGTAACTGATACACCGAACTTGTGTTCCAGGCGGTTTATTATGGCTTCGAGGTGTGTTTCTCCAAGCGTTTTGATGATTGTCTGATTGAACTCGGTGTCATGTTCAATGGAGAAGCTCGGGTCTTCTTCAAGAAGATGCTGCAGGCCTGAAGATATTTTTTCCTCGTCACCCTGTGCAGCAGGTTCTATGGCTGTTGCAAGCAGTGGTTCCGGAAACATAATGGGAGTTATCCGGCAATCTGTTCCCTTGTCGGCAAGGGTATCGTTGGTATGCGAGTCTTTCAATTTGACCACCATGCCGATATCGCCGGCAAGCAGCTTCTCAACCGGGACTTTTTTCTGCCCCTGCATGGTATAGACCTGCCCGATCTTTTCAAGCTGTCCGGTTTGGGCGTCAATCAGTTCATGACCGGTTTCTATATGTCCTGAGTAGACTCTGAGGTAGGAGATTTCACCCACTCTGGGTTCAGACATCGTTTTAAAAATAAATGCAACCGTCGGGCCCTCGGTATCGGGATCAAGAAGCCTCTCATCGTTTTTCGTGCTGCAGTATGCGTGCTCCGGACCGCGTTCTATTGGTGAAGGACAGAGGTTTACAATAGCGCCAAGAAGGCGTTCCGAGCCTATAAGGTGCAAAGGAGAGGTGCAGAAAACAGGAAAAAAGGTTCTGGTGAGAAGTGCGGATTTAATACCTGCCCGCAACTCATCCTCGGTAAGATTGCCGACTTCGAAATATCGGTTCATGAGTTCTTCGTCTGTTTCGGCAACTGCTTCAACAAGCTTGAAGTGCAGGTCTTCAGCACGTTTTTTATAGAGGTCGGGTATTTCGGAGACTACCATGCTGCCGGGCTTGTCGGGACTGAATTCAAGCTGTTTCATCAGGAGCACGTCAATGATGATATGGTGTCCGAGTCCTTCTTCCGCGGGAAACTGTATGGGGGTTACCAAATGGCCGAAATGATCCTGCAGCTCTTCAACGGTTTTTGTGTAGTTCGTTCTGTCTGCATCGAGCTTTGTGAGTACGAACATTGTTGGTTTGTAATATTCCTTTGTGTAGTCCCATATGAGGTCGGTGCCTACCTCGACGCCTATCGATGTGTTGACCGTCATAAGTACGGTGTCGGCGACACGCATGGCTGATTTAACATCACCATGAAAATCAAGCAGACCGGGCGTATCGATAATATTTATTTTACGTCCGTTCCATGTGCCGTGGACAAGGCTGGAATTAAGACTGTGCTGTCGAGCAATTTCATCCTCGGCATAATCGGAAATTGTGGTTCCGTCTTCAATGGTTCCGAGGCGGTTGGTGATTTTCATTGAGAGCGCAAGTGATTCGGTAAGAATTGTTTTGCCTGAACCGGTGTGGCCGGTTATGACAATGTTGCGAAGTTGAGCAGGTTGGACGGATTGCATAGGTAGAACTCCTTGTTATTGAAAATTGCCGAGGCCCGGAGCAGCCGGACGAAACTGGCGGAGCTGTTTGTTTTCTTGTTGAAACAGCAGTTAACAGGAAAAGTAAAAAAAAGTTTTGTAAGCTGGTGCAGCATTGGTAAAAAGCTGGCGAATAGGTTATAAATTCTTATGTTTAGCAGAAGAATTGCCTCCGTTGCGTACTTTTTTACTGAGTTCCTCATAACATATAAACAGAACGTTACCATGCCATTAATTACCAATGTTATTGCCCGGCAGATTCTTGACTCGCGGGGAAATCCTACTGTTGAGGTGGATGTCCTGACTGAAACATCTTACGGGCGTGCAGCCGTGCCCAGCGGAGCATCCACAGGTATTCATGAGGCTGTTGAACTGCGTGACGGAGAAGCGGGGATCTACCTGGGCAAAAGTGTGATGAAGGCCGTTGACAATGTCAACACGGTTATCAATGACCGTTTGAGGGGTATGCATGTTACCGAGCAGACTGAAATTGACAACACCCTTATAGCTCTTGACGGAACACCGAATAAATCAAATCTTGGTGCCAACGCTGTCCTCGGTGTTTCTCTTGCGTGTGCAAAAGCTGCTGCCGAGTATTCCGGGCTTGCCCTTTTCCGATATATCGGAGGAACCATGGCAAATACACTGCCTGTACCGATGATGAATGTGCTGAACGGAGGAGCGCACGCGGACAACAATGTCGATTTTCAGGAATTCATGATCATGCCTATCGGCTTTTCATCCTACTCGGATGCATTGCGTTGCGGGACGGAAATTTTCCACGCTTTGAAAGCCCTTCTCAAAAGCAGGGGACTCAGTACCGCTGTCGGTGATGAAGGTGGGTTTGCTCCGAATCTTGGATCAAACGAAGAAGCTATCGAGCTGGTTATTGAAGCTGTCGGTAAGGCTGGGTACAAGGTCGGAGCGCCTGCAAAAGCAGGAGGCCTGGGAGAGGCTCAGGTGATGATTGCTCTTGATCCGGCAAGTTCGGAGTTTTATGATGCCGACCGGAAAAAATATGTTTTTAAAAAATCGTCCGGGAAAGAGCTTGATGCGGCCGGGATGGCAGAATACTGGGAAAAATGGTGTGATGACTACCCGATCATCTCGATAGAGGACGGTATGGCTGAAGACGATTGGGAAGGCTGGAGGCTGCTCACTGAAAAAGTCGGTTCCCGCGTACAGCTTGTCGGTGACGATCTTTTCGTGACCAATACCAGCAGACTTGCCGACGGCATCGATAAACGGGTTGGCAACTCTATCCTTATCAAGGTCAATCAGATCGGTACCCTGACAGAGACGCTTCAGGCCATAGATCTGGCAAAACGTAACGGTTATACCTCTGTTATCAGCCACAGGAGCGGAGAGACCGAGGATACAACCATAGCGCAGATTGCAGTTGCAACCAACGCAGGACAGATAAAAACAGGCAGTCTGTCCCGTTCGGATCGTATGGCAAAGTACAATGAATTGCTTCGCATTGAAGAGGAACTGGGTGCGCAGGCAGTCTATCCCGGTGCAAAAGCTTTCAGGGTGTAAGTTGAAAAATTGTAAGGGTCAAACGGTGACTCGGCAAAGAGCGTTAATTGTTGGCTCTTGGCAGGATAAGAATCGAATATCGGGGTCGTTATCGGGTTTCGGGATCGAAGTGAATTGATGCGCCGTCTTCAGCTGTCCAGATGAGTTGAGGAAGAAGATAAAAGTCCAGGAGTAGGGGCGAAAAATTTTTCGCCCCTACGGCGCAGTGATGAGAAGCAGAGCAAGGGTTGAGTGAGGAGGCAACGCTATTCAGCAAATACTGCCGATTCCGATAGCGACCCCGAGCCCCGTAAGAGAGGGGGATTGGTTGGCAAGGGAGAAAAGACAGGAACTGCAAGTGACAAACAAACAGATACGCTGTTGAAGCAGGCTGTTGCTGACATATGGGTCTATGTTTTGTCCCATCCCAGGAAAATATTTCTGCTTGCTCTGGCAGGGGTGCTTGTATTGTGGATAGTTTTCGGCAATTATGGGGTGGTGGCAAGACTGCGAATGGAGGCGGAGAACCGTATGCTCAAGGCTCACCAGGAACGGGAAGAAATGAAAATAATTGAAAACACCGGAAAGATCCGGAGCGCACATGATCCGGAGACGATTGAGAGAATAGCCAGAGAGAAATATAATTTTTCAAGGGATAACGAAACCCTGTTCATTATTGAGGATGAATAGGGGACAGATTCAAGCCGTTAAAGAATATTGATGAGTGTTGATTTTGCTGGAGACTTAATATTCCGATACTGACGGCGAATCCCGATTTTGATTTTTTACGGGGATCGGGGTCGCTATCGGGTTTCGGAGTCGATCGGAAAACCAGAAGGTGGCTGACGCAATCATTGTCCTGCTATCAACATTACATGGTATTGAATCATTAAGCACAAAGAGGTTACTGAAACAGCGGTATGCAGCATTTTCCGATATCAATGTACCACTACAGCCGGCGACTGACCCGCGAGGTTGGTTTCGGACCGTTATCTCTCGGGGGGTACCAGCCTATAAGAGTGGAGTCAATGACGACAACGCATACCATCGATACAAAAGCTTCCGTGGAACAATGCAGGAGGCTGTATGAGGCAGGTTGCGAGATTATCCGTCTTACCGTTCCGACTGAAAAGGAAGCTGAAAATCTCAAGACCATCCGTGACCAGCTTCGCAGGGATGGTATTAACACGCCGCTGGTCGCCGATATTCATTTTTCCCGGAAAGCAGCTCTCAAGGCGGTGGAAGCTGTCGAGAATGTCCGGATAAATCCAGGGAATTTCGCCAATACCCGGAAGTTTTCAAACGAGGATTATTCCGAGGAGGCATTCAAGGTTGAATATGAAGAGGTGAGAGCCGAGTTTCTTCCCCTGATCGAAAAAGCCAGAGAGCACGGGGTGTCGATGAGGATCGGAACAAATCATGGTTCACTCTCGGACCGCATTGTCAGCCGCTACGGTAATACGCCGGAGGGAATGGTTGAGGCTGCACTGGAATTTGCCAGGATTTGTGAAGACGAGGGGTACTACGATATTTTATTCTCAATGAAGTCTTCCAATGTCAGAGTGATGATCCAGGCATACAGGCTTCTTGTCATGAAAGCAGATGCCGAGTTGCGCAACCCTTATCCGTTGCACCTTGGTGTGACAGAGGCCGGAGACGGAGATGAGGGGAGAATAAAATCCGCGATGGGAATCGGGGCGTTGCTTGAGGAGGGGCTCGGTGATACCATAAGGGTATCCCTCACCGAGGACCCCGTTAACGAGGTGCCGGTGGGGTTCGCGCTCGTTAAAAAGTATAATGATTTTCAAAAAGTGATGGGGGACAATGGGCATCTGCCGGTTAACCGGCTCATAGAGTCTCAGGTAGTAAGCCCTTCATTTGCCATGCCCCCTTTTGATCCGGTCAGTTATCAGAAACGGAAAACCGGGATGATCGTAACCTGTCATGGTGGTATCGGCGGTGATGCATTGCCTATAGTTGGGACGGTTGCCAGGGAATCGGTTGCAAACGGCGGTTTGCTGCTTGAGGAACTCAACAGAAGGCTGGGCGCTGAAAATCCTGATGCAGTTATAAAATCCGAGTTTGTAACCGTTCCAGTCTCCTCATTGGACGAAGCCGCAGTACTCGAGGAGGTTCTCGGCGAACTCGGAGCGGACCGGAGCCGCGTCGGTGTTTCACTGAAAGACATCTCGCTTGCCCCGGCGTTTATGGGTATCGCTGCCAGTGTTCGTATTGATATTACCGAGGGGGAGATGATTGATAAAGGTGTTCTCGACAGCCTTCATGACAAAACAACTTTGATCGAGTTTTGTTTCATGCATGAAAATGCGTCTCTGAATGTCCCGGCCGATGTATTGAAAAGAATTGCCCTGAAGATGAAGAAAAAGGGCATGCACCGGCTTCTTTTCTCCATAGATTCCCCCGTCGCGACGGTTTATGTATACCGTCACCTTGTCCGCAGGTTCAACGAGGAGGGTATCGATTATCCGCTGGTTGTCCGGTATCGCGCAAGAAAAAAAGAGTGCCTTGAAACACTCATCGATTGTGCCACGCAGACCGGGACCTTGTTCTGTGACGGCATTGGCGACATGCTTGCCGTGGAGACGGGTCTTGCTGAAAGTGAAGAGACAAGCCTCGCGTTCAATGTTCTGCAGGCCGCCAGGGTGAGAATGTCAAAAACGGAGTTCATCTCCTGTCCGGGTTGCGGAAGGACCTATTTCGATCTCGAAAAAACTGCCAGTGTTATCAAGTCCCGGATGTCTCACCTCAAAGGGTTGAAAATCGGCATAATGGGTTGTATCGTCAACGGTCCGGGAGAGATGGCCGATGCTGATTTCGGCTATGTCGGTTCTGGTAAGGGCGGGGTAAGCCTCTATGTCGGAAAGGAGTGTGTCGAGTCGAACATTCCTGAAGAAGATGCCGTCGACAGACTTGTTGAGTTGATCAAGGCGCACGGGCGGTGGGTTGAGAAAGTTGCATAGTGATCAAGTCCAAAGAGTATGTCTTATACCTTGATAACCGGAGCATCGACCGGGATCGGTGAAGAGTTCGTTCGTGAGTTTGCCAGGAGAGGAAGCGATATGGTGCTTGTCGCCCGTTCTGAAAGCAGATTGCGGGCGCTCGGTGCGGAACTGAGTCCTTCAGGCAGCCCGGATATTCATATCTGTGCAGAAGATCTGGGAGATCCGAAGAGCCCAGGGAGAATTTATGAATACTGCGCCCGAAAAGCGCTCAGAGTGGAGTTGATAGTCAACTGCGCAGGTTTCGGTTTTGCGGGCGGCTATGCTTCGATGCCTTTGGACGAGCTGCAGGAAATGGTCCAGGTGAATACTGCAGCGATGGCATTGCTTGTGCGTTTTTTTATCCCTGACATGGTGGCGCAAAAGAAAGGGGGAATCATAAATATATCATCGGTGAGCGGATTTCAGGGGGTTCCTTTTCTTGGGCTGTATGCTGCAACGAAGTCGTTTATCATTACACTGAGCGAATCACTTCACGAGGAATTAAGTCACAAGGGCATAAAGGTTGTTGTTGTCTGCCCCGGATACATAGAAACCGGTTTTCATACCCGGGCTCGTCAATATCCCGAGCATAGCATTCTTCCTGTTTCACACCCCTCGGTTGTTGTCAAGGCAGCTATTAAGGGACTGCTTAAAAACAGATTGCACGTTTTTCCAACGGTTCTCGATTTTCTGCTGGTTTTTCTCCAGCGTTTTCTTCCGAAGACAACCATATTGAAAACGGCGGCGTTTCTTGCGCCTCTCAAGTACAACGGTAGCGTTCAGGAGGGCTGAAGAAAGCTCGTTGTTTGGAAGATCTCCGTGGTAAGTACGGGGATTTTTTTGGATTTTGATTTTATAGAAAGTATATTACCTGCCCTGTTTTTTTGATGCTGTGCTGGTGTAGCTCAATTGGTAGAGCAGCTGATTTGTAATCAGCAGGTTGC
>OFES01000011.1_pt1 | contig 139581 bp, 124 predicted proteins | sample 1521151 | NCBI WGS metagenome assembly OFES01 (sample SAMN04272335, study PRJEB24112) | coral metagenome | biome: Coral reef; feature: Shallow seawater; material: Coral tissue | host: Coral | place: China: South China Sea | collected 2014
TGCGCTCCGTTCGCCTTGCACTTGAACCGCTCATGACAATAAATAGAGGTGCCCTAATTTTATAACACACCTTTACAGGGAACGGTCCTTATGAACCCGGATATGACCGTTCCTGTACAAAACCACTCACTCTCCGTACATCTTCCTGTAATAACTCTTATACTCGCCGGACGTAACGTTGTCAAGCCATTCCTGACTTTCAAGATACCAGTCAACGGTTTTTTCCAGTCCCTCCTCGAACTGCAGTGAAGGAGCCCATCCCAGTTCCCGCTGGATCTTCGAGGAGTCGATAGCGTAACGGAAATCATGACCTGCCCGGTCGGTCACCCAGGTTATCAACTTCTCCGATTCTCCCTCAGGGCGTCTCAGTTTCCTGTCCATAATGCAGCAAAGCAACCTGATGAGATCAATATTCCTCCATTCGTTCCGCCCTCCGATATTGTAGGTCTCACCCTGCCTGCCATTATGATAAATCACATCAATCGCATGGGCATGATCAACCACCCAGAGCCAGTCCCTAACATTCTCGCCCTTTCCATAGACCGGCAGGGGCTTGTTATTGCGAATATTATTGATGAACAGGGGAATAAGCTTTTCAGGAAACTGAAACGGTCCGTAATTGTTGGAACAATTACTGATTACCACCGGCAGCCCGTAGGTATCGTTATAAGCCCGCACGAAGTGATCCGAAGATGCTTTCGACGCCGAATAGGGACTGTGAGGATCATAGGACGTTGTTTCTGTAAACATCCCTTCGCTTCCGAGAGCGCCATACACTTCATCGGTTGAAACATGGTAGAACAACTTCCCGTTGAAACCCTCTTTCCAGGCGGCCTTGGCGGCATTGAGCAGGTTCACCGTACCCAGAACGTTGGTCATCACAAACTCGGTCGGATTGGCAATAGAACGGTCAACATGCGACTCGGCTGCAAGATGAATGACGCCGTCAAATTTTTCACTGACAAATAATTCGACCATTGCATCGCCATCGGTAATATCACCTTTCACAAAATGATAGTTCGCGCATTGCTCGACATCCCGCAGGTTTTCAAGGTTTCCCGCGTAAGTCAGTTTGTCGATGTTTGTAATCCTGTAGCCGGGATAGGAGTTCACAAAATGCCGGACAACATGTGATCCAATAAACCCCGCTCCTCCTGTTATGAGTATATGCATTGAAAAATATTTATGTGTTTATTAACAACTCAACAGCTTTCCAGCATTTTCTCCAGAGATTCCTGCCACCAGGGAACATCAAGGCCATAATCTTTTGCTATAGCCCTGCTGTTCAAAGCGCTGTAGCAGGGCCGCGGCCCTGCTACAGGGAATTCCGAGCTGTCAACCGGCAGCACCCGGCAAGGCAGCTTTGCAAACCGCATGATGGCAACAGCAAAATCGTACCATGAACAGACGCCTTCATTTGCAAGGTGATAGGTGGCTGCACAAGTCTTTCCCGGCTCCTGCTTCCCCAGAATGTTCATGACGGCCTGTGCAAGATCCCCGGCATATGCAGGGCTTCCGACCCTGTCGAAAACCACCTTGACCGATTCCCGTTCCCTGCCAAGGCGAAGCATGGTTTTAACAAAGTTCACTCCAAATGCAGAGTATAACCAGCCCGTTCTGATAATCAAAAACGACGAAGCTGAATTTCTTATCAACTCCTCTCCCTGAAACTTCGACAAAGCGTAAACCCCGACCGGACTTGTTTCATCTGTCTCTTTGTAAGGGACACCTGCATACCCGTCAAATACGTAGTAGGAAGATATATGTACAAGTAGCGCCCCATGCTCCTTTGCATTCTCTGCCAATACAGCGGCGCCGTCCCGGTTGACTTCATAAGCCTTTTCAGGCTCAGCTTCCGCATTGTCCACCGACGTGAACGCAGCACAGTTGAGTACGACAGCAGGCCGGCACTGTTCCATTACACCACGCACCTGCTTCCTGTCCCGTATATCCAGACCTGCTTGATCGAAAAAGAAAAAACGGTGCCGGGGATAACGGACTGACAATGCCCGGAACTCCGAACCAAGCTGTCCCCCGCTCCCCGTCACAAGAATATTCATGAAAGGCTGTTTATCTAACAATATTGCTCAAGCATTCTTTCCAGAGACTCCTGCCAGTGCGGGATATCCAGGGCCCAGTGCTGCTTGATCTTTCCTTTATGCAGCACACTGTAATGCGGGCGCTCGGCTTTTGTCGGGTACTCGCTGGTCTCAACCGGCTGCAGCGTGCATTTCAAACCTTTCGTCTTCATGATTACCTTTGCAAAATCATACCAGGAACAGACTCCCTCATTTGAATAATGATAGGTTTCGGCATAGACCCGGCCAGAGTCATACCGGTCAAGAATCGAGATAACTGCTGCTGCAAGGTCAGCCGCAAAGGTCGGTGTACCTACCTGGTCGAACACAACGTTCAGTTGCTCCCGTTCCCTGCCCAGGCGCATCATTGTCTTGACGAAATTATTTCCGTATGAGGAATAAAGCCATGATGTGCGCAGTATCATATAAGAAGGCGCTATACGGCGTATACACTCTTCACCTTCCCATTTCGACCGGCCATAAACACCGAGAGGACTGACAGGATCGCTTTCACGGTAGGGCAGAAACGATTTACCATCGAACACATAATCCGTCGAAACATGAACAAGCAGCGCGTTACGCTCTTTTGCTGCCCCGGCAAGAACAGACGACCCGTCACGGTTTACCTGGAACGCCGCCCCGGGCTCTTCCTCAGCCCTGTCGACAGCAGTATAGGCTGCGCAATTCACGATAGCCGCAGTGTCATGTTCACTGCACACCCGGTTCACACCTTCCTTGTCCGTAATGTCAAGCTCGGGAAGATCATAAAAGAAAAACTTCACCGATCCTCTCTTGGCCGCCAACACCTTCAACTCAGAACCAAGCTGGCCCCGGCACCCTGTCACGAGCACATTCATATTTCCATTCCTTCAATATCTTTCAGCAGAGGCTGCCGGGAGTCTTTTTCGGAAACACGGATATCACCGGCCGGAAGCATCCAGTCGATTCCAAGCTCAGGGTCGTTCCAGATGATTCCTGCATCGTGGTCCGGAGAATAGTAGTTATCACACTTGTAGCTGAAAAGGGCACGTTCGCTCAACACAACAAATCCGTGAGCAAAACCATGGGGAATCCACATCATCTGTTTGTTTTCATCGCTGAGTATCCGGGAAACATGTTGCCCGAAGGTCGGTGATCCTTTGCGTATATCGACAGCAACATCAAGCACTTTGCCTTGTACAACCCGGACCAGTTTTCCCTGCATGCAGGGCTGTTTCTGGTAATGCAGGCCTCGCAGAATACCGTACTCCGAAAAAGACTCGTTGTCCTGCACAAATGCCGTTCTGCCCGCTTGCTCTTCAAAAACATCCTGACGGAAAGACTCAAAAAAATAACCTCGTTCATCACCAAAGACACGAGGCTCAAAAACCAGAACACCAAGTATCGCCGTCTCGAATACTTTCATGGAAATAAAATCAAAAGTAAAAAATCAAGAGTTAAAAAATTTGAATGTAACCGCGAATCCGTTTTGATCCTTCATTGGTCTCCTCCCCGCCTTTTCAACAACCCCATCAGATACTCCCCGTACTGATTTTTCATCAACTCACGGGCAAGAACCTCAAGCTGCTCGTCACTGATCCATCCACTCCTCCAGGCGATCTCCTCCGGGCAGGCTATCTTCAATCCCTGCCGTTTCTCCACCGTTTCGATAAAGTTGCCAGCCTCCTGGAACGAATCATGCGTTCCCGTGTCCAGCCAGGCAAATCCGCGTCCCATGATAGACATTTTCAACCGTTTCCGGCGAAGGTATTCCTCGTTTACCGAAGTGATCTCCAACTCACCACGTACCGACGGCTTTACATTTTTCGCAATCTCGACAACATCGTTCGTATAAAAATACAACCCCACGACAGCATAGTTCGACTTCGGCTCCTCCGGCTTCTCCTCTATAGAGATTACGTTACCCGTTTCATCAAACTCAGCCACACCGTATCGCTCCGGATCGTTGACATAATATCCGAAAATAGTCGCCATCCGCTCATCGCAGGCACTTTGCATCGCATTCTGAAGCATGCCTGTAAACCCGTAACCGAAAAAGATGTTGTCCCCAAGGATGAGACACACATCATCGTTTCCGATAAACTCTTCACCAAGCAGAAACGCCTGTGCCAAACCGTCGGGCGATGGCTGCTCCACATAGGAAAGAGCAAGTCCCCAATCGCTCCCGTCCCCCAGCATCCTCCTGAACAAAGGAAGATCCATCGGGGTTGAAATCACCAGCACATCGCGGATACCCGTCAGCATCAACGTGCTCAAGGGGTAGTATATCATCGGCTTGTCGTAAACAGGCAGAAGCTGTTTCGATAAACCTTTTGTAACCGGGTACAACCGCGTACCCGAACCGCCTGCAAGAATGATTCCTTTCATAATGATATTTTCAGTCCACGAATATGGTAAACGAAATTGGTGGTCCATGCCGGAGATATTCCACCAGCAAAGTACAGAATTTTTCCGTCCGGGAGAATATTTCCTGATGAACTTGTTAAAAGGCTGCCGGGGCTTCTGCACATTGACTCGCCGACCGCCAAGGTACCATCCGGCAGGGGCTGCCTCTGCATGCTTTTACAATGCAAACACGGGCACAGCTAACACAAGCAGTAATAAATTTTTAAAAAGTTTTGCGACAGCAACAAGACTTTCTGTAGCAATTGTTACCTTACCTGTTTCATAATCCGTACTTTGAGCGTATAAACAACAAATGTTACGCAAGTCATCCAAAGGATAACAACGTGGAAAAAATCATCAGCAACATTGCAAAGCATATACGTTTCCGCCTGGTTGAGGTAAACGATGCCGAATTCATCCTTTCATTGCGGCTCGATCCTGAAAAAAACAGGTTCATTTCTCCTGTCAAAGATGATATCGAGGCTCAGCGAACCTGGATTCGAGAGTACAAGAACAAGGAAAAAAACGGTGAAGAATACTACTTTATCATTGAAAGCAAAGATTCTGAAAAACTTGGCACCATAAGACTGTATGATTTTCGGGGGGATTCTTTTTGCTGGGGAAGCTGGATACTGCGACATGATGCGCCGGCCTATGCTGCGATCGAATCCGTACTTTGCATCTATGAAATTGCGTTTTCCAGGTTGGGCTTCATGCAGTCTCATACTGATGTCCGAAAGGGGAATGTCGCCGTCAAGAATTTTCTCGTGCAGTTCGGCGCAGTTATTACTGATGACGACGACATCAATTACTATTTCAGAATGACAAGGGAAACGTTTGAAAAGACCAGACAAAACTACAGGCGTTTTCTTGTCGAGAAAAACTGACAGGTACGACGGTTTCATAATCCTGTCAGGGTATACAGGATAAAGATATACTTCTATGTGCGGTATTGCTGGATGGTTCAATGCACCCAGGGACAAGCATCAGCTTGAGTCCATGCTTCATTGCATCAATCACAGAGGCCCTGAAGGATCCGGCATCTATGAAAACGAACATGTCAGTTTCGGCAATACACGTCTTGCGTTTGTAGATCTGGCACAGGGCCAGCAGCCCCTCTCGAATGAGGATGGCACTATCTGGCTGACATGCAATGGAGAGATTTTCAATCATAGCGAACTGCGCCAGGAACTTTCAGGACGTCACAGGTTCCGGACAGGTTGTGACGTCGAAGTCATACTCCACCTTTACGAAGACCATGGAACGGAAGGCTTCAAACAGCTCAACGGACAGTACGCTTTTGCCCTGTGGGACAGCACCAACCGAAAATTCATCCTCTGCAGAGACCGCCTGGGCATCTGCCCTTTATATTTTACGTTTGACGGAGATACATTGTACTTCGCTTCTGAAATCAAGGCGATTCTCTGCGTTCCCGAAATCAGGCGTGAACTTGACCTGGCGACCCTTCAGGACATCTGGACCTTCTGGACTCCCGTACCCGGAAAAACGATCTTCAAAAACATACAGGAAGTCCTTCCTGCACATTTCATGACGCTGGAACCGGGAAGTTGCGAGACAAAAAGCACATGCTACTGGCATCTGGATTTCACTGAACAAAGCTGGACCGAGGACGCGGCCCTCGAAACTTTTACAAACCTGTTCGACGATGCCGTCAGAATCCGGCTCAAGGCTGACGTCCCCGTCGCCTCGTACCTGAGCGGTGGCATCGACTCCTCCATGATCGGAGCATTCGCCAACAGGTACGGCTCCGAACTACATACGTTTTCAATCACGTTCCAGCATCCCGATTATGATGAAAGTGAACACCAGTTGCAGGTTGCGCGCTATCTCGGCACAACGCATCATGTCACACGGTGCACTGCAGAAGACCTTGCTTCGGTTCTGCCAAAAATGGTCTGGCACACAGAACTTCCACAGCTTCGAGCAGGCCCTATTTCCATGATTCCTTTATCACAGAGTGTCAACATGCAGGGCCTGAAAGGTGTTCTTACCGGAGAAGGAGCCGATGAATTTTTCATGGGTTATGATATTTTCAGGGAAACCGCCGTAAGAAGGTTCATGGCACGCGACCCTGACTCTCTCATGAGACGTTCTCTGGTACGGCGTCTCTACGAATACCTTCCTGACAGGAAACAGTTCAGGGGCCTGGAGCTTGCCCTCCAGGAAGGCCTTGACAAAACGGATAACATGTTTTTCAGCCACCTGTTTCGCTGGAACAACACCGCCAGGCTCCAAGGCTACTTTCTGCCGGAAATACGCGAGGAACTCGGTAACAGACCTGTCGAAGAGCGCCTCGCCCATGTGCTGCCGCCGGGCTTTGAAAAGTGGCGCTCACCATCGAAAGCGCAAACTCTTGAAATCATCACTTTTCTGACCCCCTACCTGCTGTCATCACAGGGGGATCGCGTGGCAATGGCGAACGGCATCGAAGGACGCTTTCCCTTTCTCGACCACCGCATCGTGGAGTTCGCCAACACACTGCCCCAGTCACTCAAGCTGCGCAGTTTGCAAAGGGATAAATATATTGTCCGAAAGACCGCTGAGACGTGCCTCCCCCCTGACATCGCCAAACGCCCCAAGTTCCCGTACAGGGCACCGATTCAGGATATTTTCAGGAGCAACGCTTTTGCCGGACTCAGCGACCTGCTTTCGGAAGAAAGCCTCAAAGAAACAGGAATTTTTATCCCCCGGGCTGCAGGAAAATTGCTCACCAAAGCTCTCGCGGGTACCATGAGCAGTGAAATGGAACAGATGGCCCTGATGGGAATTGTTACCACACAACTCTGGCACCACCTTTTTATCAAAAACAATTTACCGGAAAACTAAACAGACAAGCCATGTTCACTGACTTCAGCCCATCGAACGAGGCGGACCGCCTCATATCCTGGATACAGGACTCCTGCTACAAAACCCTGAAACGTGACGGCGGTGTCATCGGCGTCAGCGGAGGTATTGACTCGGCAACCGTCCTGTACCTTGCAGCAAAAGCGCTCGGGCCGGACCGTGTCATCGCGGTTCTCCTCCCCGACAGAGACTCGAGCCCCGACAGCGAGACACTCGCCACTGATATGGCCGAACGCCTCGGCGTCACAACCGTTACCGTCAATATCACTGCGGGCCTCAACGGCTTCGGCTGCTATGACGCCAGGGACGGAGCCCTGAAACAGGCTGTACCCGATTTCGATCCTGAACAGGACAAGTTCAAGATCGTTCTTCCCCAGAACCTTCTCGGTGAGGCTTCGCTCAATGTTTTCAGTGCGGTCATTGTAAAACCTGACGGTCAGCAGATACGAAGACGGCTGACTCCCACACAGATAAACGAAATCGTTGCGGCGTCCAATCTCAAGCAGCGTTCAAGAATGACGGTACTTTACCATGAAGCGGAAAGACGCAACTATGCCGTCGTAGGCACCAGCAACAAGAACGAACACGATCTCGGATTTTTTGTCAAGTACGGTGACGGCGGCGTGGACATGCAGCCGATAAGGCACCTGTTCAAGACACAGATTTACGCGATCGCGAAACATCTCGGGGTTCCGCAGGAGATTATCGAACGACCTCCGACGACAGACACCTACAGCGCGGACGCCACCCAGGAAGAGTTTTTCTACAGGCTTCCTTTCGACATGCTCGACGGCATCTGGAATGCATGGGAAAAAGGTCGTGAGGCTGAAGAAATTGCGGCATCTTTCAATCTGAAAGTCGAGCAGGTAAATAACGTTATCTCGGACCTGCAGGATAAAGAACGCACCACGGAGTACCTGAGGTTCGCCCCGCTGGTACCCTGACCATCATATGAATAACTTTTAACCCACTTGGAGACAGACTAATGCCGTCATTGACAAAAGATGAAATACGCGAACAACTGCTGCGTTATCTGGACGAAACATTTCCGCTTTTCGACCCTGACGCACCTGATGAAACACCCATGGTGGAACACGGTGTAGATTCACTGGGCACGACAAATATCGTGGTTCATCTCGAACAGCATTACCAGATACAGATCGATGATTCGGAAATCACGCGCGCCAATCTCGGCTCGGTACAATCGCTGGTTGATTTCCTCGACAAAAAGCTCAACTCCTGAAAAAAACAATGAACCTTTTCGACTACCTGCTCGACAATGGCGCTCCAGGTGACCCGGCGTTCATCCAGGATGGAGCAACGACCACCTACGGTGAGCTGAAGTGCATGGCTGAGGCAGTCGCCCGCTCGCTCGCGGAGTCGGGAGTCTCGTTCCAGGACAGGGTCGGCATACTTGCGGAAAATTCACCGTTCTGGGCCGCTGCCTACCTTGGAATACTGAAAACGGGAGCCATAGCAACACCTTTACCATCGCGTCTGACAGCCGATGATCTGGGCAGATATTCCGAAGCCATTGCGTGCAGAGCTTACTGCATCGATAATTTTCTGTTGAAAAAATATTCCACGTTCATCCCGGCGGAGAGCGTTCTCGTCCTGAAAAACAACATTATCAACCTGAAACCGGAGACCGCCGAACAGGGGTTGAAATCCACCGCGGGCTCCTTTTCAGCAACGGTCGATCCGGCAAAAGATCTGGCGGCGCTGATGTTCACTTCAGGCTCCACAGGCCAACCGAACGCCGTAAAGGTAACCCATCAAAACATCCGGGCAAATACAGACTCCATCATCGCCTATCTCGGCCTGAAAGGCGATGACAGAATGATGGTAATCCTGCCTTTTCATTACTGCTTCGGGACCTCTCTGCTGCACACGCACCTGAGAGTGGGGGGGTCACTCGTCGTCAATAATTATTTTCAGTATGTGGAAGATGTGCTTAATGAGATGGAAACCTCTGCCTGCACCGGTTTCGCAGGGGTTCCCAGTACGTTTCAGGCACTTTTAAGCAACAAGAGCTTCCGGCACCGTCAATTTCCTGATTTAAGACATGTACAGCAGGCCGGAGGTAAATTATCGGAAAAATATATCAACGAACTTCGTTCATTACTCCCCTCCAGGGTAAAATTGTATATAGGCTATGGGCAAACAGAAGCCACTGCCCGTCTTTCCGCTTTACCCCCTGAAAAGCTCGGGGAAAAAACAGGCTCAATCGGACATGGCATTCCCGGTGTTTCCCTGCAGATTCTCAACAAGCATGACATGCAGGTACAACAGGGAGAGGTGGGAGAAATAGTTGCAGAAGGTGATAATGTTACATCCGGTTATCTTTTTCCGGACCCTTCAAAAAATCCTTTCCGCAACGGCAAACTTTATACCGGAGACCTCGCATACGCAGACGAAGACGGCTATCTCTATGTTGTAGGAAGAGAAAAAGATTTTATAAAGCCCAGCGGGTACAAAGTCATGACTGCAACCATAGAAAGTGCCTTGCTTGAAATCCCTGAAGTTGCAGAGGCAGCGGTAACAGGTATGCCCCATGAACAGCTTGGAGAAGCCGCAAAGGCATTTGTTGTTGTTAAACAGGGCCATAACCTTTCGATTGATCAGGTCCTGGAATTCTGCAAAATAAAACTTCCAGCCTATGCTGTTCCCCGCCGTATTGAATTCACACACGACCTCCCGAAAAACTCCGCAGGAAAAATCCTTAAAAACAAATTATAAAGGGCACCTCTATTTATTGTCATGAGCAACCCTCTCCTATCCGCTCAACGATGCAATTGAATCGCGGAATAAATAAATTGAGATACCCTAAAATTCACTTCATTGTCGTGCCTTGCTTTATTGATATCGTCAATCCGCCGAAAGTACGACCAAGATAATCCTGAAGTGCATAGATAAAAACGATAATACCGAACATTTCCAGGTATTCTTCTATCGTATTGACTATCGCGAAACCGATATTATCGATCTTCTTGCTGACAAAGTACCCGTCAGCCATTTCGAGAACCAGTGCCCCCGACACATAGATTATACCGGCAAGCACAAAGAGCATACGTGTCCTGTGCGGCAGGCGCAAAAGAAATCTCAGATAGAGAACCCCGACCAAGGCGACCAGAACTGCATATGGGATAACCCACGCGAAATAAAAAACGCCTGTCGCGTTGAACATGGCTCTGAACGGAAGGACGAGTCTCTCGTGGAGCATTGCAAATTCATCGACGGACAGAAAAAGAAATATTACGGCAAGACTGCCCCAGTAAAAATAAGACTCTCCGTTTTGATGATGAAAGTTCGCTATGACTGCAAGAAAAACGGAGCAGGCTAAAAGCATAAAGCACTGGTAAAAAGTCGGGATGTTTGCTTCATGGTTTAAGTTAAACAGCGGAACAAGACCGAAAACCTGGTCATGATTGAAATAATAGGTCGAGATAACCCCAAGAACATGTGCAAACAAAAGAAAAAGCGTAATTATAAAAAGCTGTTTGAATATGCGTTTAGGATCCATTGTATATTCCATGGGTTCACTCTCTTGGTTCATGGGAATTTGATATCGGCTTGTTTTCAGCAACAGGGTGGAACCTGCTGACGGCTACATGGAGAAAATGTTAACTTTTTGTTAAAAGTTTTCAAAACGTTAGAAAACCAGCAAATAATAACGTACCGGCTTCCCGGAATCGTACCGACGACGGGTTTGCTGACAGCACCGCTAAAAACCTGTCCAGGATTGAACAGATCACGCTCTTTTACAAGCAAGTCATTAAGATAAGATTTGGGGGACTTTTAGAAGAAACAAAACCCGGAAGAATTTTTTATTCCGATGATTCGCCAGAAAACAGACGCCCCGGGGAAATACCACCCGGAGACGCCGGGGTAACAAAAGAGAGGTTTAATGCTTTACCGCTTCTCTCAGGGCTTCGGTGATCATATCGACATCATTGCGGCTTATTGTCGAATACATGGGAAGGGTTATCAATCTTTCTACAACGCTCTCTGTAACAGGCAGTTGCCGGGAGTACCCCTTGTAGATCGAAAAACGGTGCACCGGCGGGTAATGCATGCTCGTCTGCACACCTTGTTCCTGAAGAACTTTTCTTACCTCATCCCTGTTTGCGGCGCAAGATCTGTGAAGAACGACAGGAAAAATATAGTTTGAAACAAACCCTTTATGCCCCTTGAAAGGGACAATAATCTCATCGATTTCTGCAAGTGCCTCCTCATACCATGCTCTTACCTTTGTGCGCTCTTTCAGATCATCCTCCAGCTTTTCAAGCTGAACAATCCCCAGCGAAGCACGAATATCATCCATTCTGTAATTATGCCCGAGTTCAACCACATCATATCCCATACTGTGTCCCTTTGACCTTTCATAGGAAAGCGTCGTCATGCCATGAGACCTCAAGAGCTTTGCCCTGTCAAATACAGCTCTGCTACCTGTAACCAGCATTCCTCCTTCACCGGTACTGAGGTTTTTGTTGGAAAAAAAGCTGAAACAACCTGCATCGCCTATCGTGCCAAGCTTTTTGCCGTTATACTCGGACAACGGGCCGTGGCACGCATCCTCGATGACCCTCAGACCATGTTCCGAGGCAACCTTGAGTATAGCATCCATGTCACAGGGAAAACCTGCATAGTGCATCACGACAATCGCTTTTGTCCGGTTTGTGATCAGACGCTGGATATCCCCCGGATCGATTCCCAGATCCGAGTCACCGACTATATCGGCAAAAACAGGCTCGGCACCAACATACCGCACTGCATTTACGGTTGCAACAAAGGTAAGCGACGGGCAGATCACCTCATCTCCCGGCTCTATATCAAGAGCTTTCATCGCGAGATGAAGCGCCGCTGTGCAGTTGCAGACCGCCAGTGCGTTATCAGCTTGCAGCTTTTGTGCGAAATTATCCTCGAATTGGGCGGTTTTCGGTCCCGTTGAAATCCACTTTGAGCGGAGTGTGTCAATCACTGCTTGTTCTTCTCGCTCATCATAATTCAGATCAAATAAAGGAATCCGGTACATATATGTATCCTGTTCAGATGTTGCGGTACTCCTGCTTATCCGGGTCAGGAATAAACCCGTCCCTTACAACCTGGAATATCTGGGATATCCCGTCAGGCACCTTTTTGGTAATGGAAAAACCAAGTTCTTCCGATATCTTTTCAAACGATACCCGGTAATCCCTCGGATCCTCGTCTTTTTTAACATACTGTATTTTTGCATCGGGGATCTGTTTGACAATCTCGTCAACAATCATCTGCTTCTGGTAATTTTCCGAGGTATCTCCGACGTTGAAAACGTTAAAGGCAACCTTTTCCTCCCGGGCCTTGAGCACAGTAATTACCGAGCGGCACAGGTCAACCACATGACAGTAAGGACGCCAGAACTGCTCACCAAAGACAACAAGCTCACGTCCAAGCGCAAGTTCTTTTGTAAACTCGTTTACCGTCAGATCAAACCTTGGGCGTGGAGACAGGCCATATACAGTTGAAAACCGAAGAGATGTCGGCTTGCATGTCATGCTCCGTGGTTGATCCAGGAGAAAGCGCTCTATCTCAACCTTGGTTTCGGCATAGAGAGAAACCGGAGCAAGCAGTGATTCTTCACTGACATAGGATTCCGGATCTTCCATTTTACCGTAATTACTGCACGTCGAGGCAAAAACGAAACGCTGTATGCCGGTCTCATTGGCAAGCCGATAGAAAAGCCTGCTCCCGTCAAGGTTGACTGCACGTGCAAGCTCCGGCTGTTTCGCACAGGCAGGATCACCCACTATCCCCGCGAGGTGTACAGCCTGGTCGACTCCTTTCAGGGCGTGGCGCAGGTCGTCTTCATGACGTACATCTCCTTTAACAAATGTAAAGTTTTCATCATTGAGAAGGTCAATGATCGGCACCCCGCCAAAAGAAAGGTTATCAATGACCTTGACACTGTAGCCTTCCGCAAGGAGGAGGCGCACAAGTACGGAACCGATATAACCCGCTCCGCCGCTTACAAGCACTGTTTCTTTCATGGATAAAATAGTATTGTCGAAGTTATTGTAATTCTTACACTGAATACTCCAGATTGTCCCGGCTCTGCCGGGATGCCCGAACAATGGATCAATTAAGGTGTATATAATTTTTCACAATATAGCCTGCAATCGCAAGAGCAGCTGTCGCACCGGGCGAGGGTGCATTCAATACATGAACCTGGGAACCGTCGCTGACAATCCTGAAATCCATTGCCAGGACACCGGTATTCTCTATCGCCTGGGCTCGAACCCCTGTCTGGCCAGGCTCAAGCTGATCTGCAGTGATATCAGGAATCAGATGCCTTGCTTTCTCAAGAAAGGAAGACTTAAAGAGAGAACTCGAGAATTCACGGGCAGCAAAGTGAAAGTTCCTTTTTAAAAACTCACGGAAACCAGGGGCCGCTATTGTATCGAGAGAGTCTCTGAAAGAAAAATCCCGCCATGAGTAACCTTCCCTTTTAAAGGCAAGTACCGCATTGGGTCCAACTTCGCGTCCTCCATGAATCATCCTTGTAAAATGAACTCCGAGAAAAGGGTATGCCGGATCAGGCACAGGGTATACAAGATGGTTGACAAGGTACTCGGCATCAGGTTTGAGGCGAAGATACTCTCCCCTGAACGGGACAATGCGCAAAGGGCGTTCCATGTTTGTGCAGGACTGATAAACCTGATCAGCATGCAGGCCTGTACAGTTGATCAGCCGATCTACAACGAACTCACGCTTACCTGCAATGACAATAAACTCCCTGTTTCTTTTCACGGCACAGCCGCCTATCCGGGTGTTATAGGCAATGTTGCCCCCGTTCTCAAGTATTCGCGAAGCAAGAGCCCCCATAACCCCTTTATAATCCACAATACCCTCCTCAGGCACGAACAACGCCGCAGACGCCCTTACGTGAGGCTCACGTTTCTCAAGTTTGGAAGAACTCAGAAACGTCAGACCCTTGAGGCCGTTGGCTGCCCCCCTTTGTGCAAGATCCTCCAGAACCCTCTCTTCACGTTCACCTGAGGCGACAACAACCTTTCCGCACAGTTCATGGTCGATCCCGTTTTTCCTGCAGAATTCAACCATCTCGCGGATACCCGAAACGGCCAGATGGGCCTTCAGCGAACCCGGTTCATACGACAGCCCGCAATGCAGGACCCCGCTGTTACGGCCGCTCTGGTGCATTCCCGGACCACTTTCCTTGTCAAAAAGATATATCTCTGTATCAGGTTCAGCCTCCCTGATTTTATACGCAATAGCCAGGCCTAAAATTCCTGCCCCGATTATCCCTGTCTTTATCTTCAAGAGTGGTAGGTGTTATTGCTGATCGTCGGCATTAAAATGCTTGTTATACTCTTCCTGTGCCGTATAGTAGTCATCTATGCGCCCTATATCAAGCCAGTAATCCTTGAGTTCGTATTTGGAAACAGGGTCTTTCTCGGCCAGCATGTTCTTGATCAGCATGTCCATCCCGAAAAATTCGTTCTCCGGGAAGAAACGAAAAATTTCAGGCTTCATAACATAGATACCAGCAAGAATGTACATGACGATATCCGGTTTTTCCTCAATCCCGGTGACAAGCTCACCATCAAAAAAAATGTTGCCGAAATCAAACGGCATTATCTCTTTTTTGATTGTCAGGGTAAGTAATGAGTCCTGCCTGACAGCAAAATCATAAAGCTTTCTAAAATCAACAAGGCTAAGAATATCTCCGTTCATAACAATAAAAGGTGTATCGAGCCGCTCTTTCAAAAGTGCAAGCGGGCCTGCCGTACCGAGAGGCGTTTCTTCTTTGCTGACCGAGAGGTTCACGCCAAACTCTGAGCCGTCACCGAAAAAACGTTCGATATAATCCGACTTGTAGTTAGTGGCAAGGAAAATATCCTTGAAGCCAAATTGCCTGAGCCGGTCGATCTGGATTTCCAGTACCGATTTCTCTCCTATGGGAAGAAGTGGTTTGGGTATCACCTGTGTAAACGGCTTGAGACGCACACCGAGCCCACCTGCAAGAATAACTGCTTTCATGAGTTGTCAGATTTAAACACGAAGGCAAGCAAAAGAAATGGGAGATTCTCTGGCTTTTCCGCCGTCAGAAACATGAATCTAAATTGCAAAAAAATACGCTTATTTCGAACCTTGTTCTCTCTTATTTTTCAGAGTCGACAACAACAGCTCTTTCATCACCCAAAGAAAAGGCTTTATCACCCGCTGAATGTTCCGGGGCTGCTGGGCAAGCCTGTAAACCCATTCAAGCCCCCTTTTCTGCATCCATAAAGGAGCACGTTTGACCGTCCCGGCAAAGTATTCGAAAGCCAGGCCCACCCCTACACAAAAAGTCCCCTGAACTTTCTGCTGAAGAGATGATATAAGCATTTCCTGCTTCGGAGCCCCCAGGCCACACCAGAAAAAATCAGGCTCGATCCTGTTCAGCTCATTGCCAAGGCTCTCGATATCAAAATCCTCCAGTGGCTGAAAAGGCGGCGAAACAGCACCAAGAACAACAAGCCCGGGATACTTTTGTTTCAGGTTCAGTTGAATCTTTTCAATAGTTTCCCCGGAACCTCCATAAAAATAATGCGTATATCCTTCTTGCTCGGAAACCGCAAATATCGCATCCATAAAATCTTTTCCGGAGACCTTGCCGACCTCGGTGTAGCCTCTCATACGAGCAAACCAGACAAGAGGCATACCGTCAGGCAGTGTCATCAGGGAATGATTCTGAACCGAACAGTACCCCTCGTCCTGATTGGCAAGATAAGCAGTACGGGTATCCATAAGGCATATGTACCCGTGCTGCTTGTTCAGAGAATACTCTTTGATACGGTCAACAACAGCAACAAGACATGTTTTTGTAATCCTTACCTTCCCCAGGGCAAATCTGTCCATGGAAACATATTGAAAAGTTACAAGCTTCAACCATGAAGCTCCCTGTAGTACTCGGTATCTTTGCTGCCCACCCTAAACAGAGCGTTCAGCCCGGCTCCGACAGTGCTCTATTACCTTCATGTAATTGATGTACCATGCTTCAGGACTGTAAAGGCTCCTGACCACCGCTTTTCCGTTGTGGCCGTAGTGCTGCGCAAGAGAAGGATCCCCATAAGCCTGGAGAATGATGTCAACAAGGTCCTGAACGTTTTCAGGCTCGAACAGCCATCCGGCATTATTGTCGCCTATAACTTCCGGATAACCGGCCAGCCTCGGGGCAATAACAGGAAGCCCCTGCTGCATCGACTCAAGAAACACCATGGGGAAACCCTCATAAGAACGACTGGGAAATACAAGGATTCTTGCATTGCCTATCATCTCTCTCTTTACCTCTTCACTGACAACTCCGAGACATGCAACATTAGGAGGAAGATCTGCCTGATTGACCACACTTTCATCAACAGCCCCAATCAGATTGAAATTGATCTGCGGTATCTCGGAAGCCGCCCGAACAAGCAGGTCCGCCCCTTTTTGCCGGTTCAACCGACCAATAAACACCACCCCTTCATTCTTGCCGTTCCCATCTGTGCCTTCTGTTCCCTCCTCATCAATGAAGTTAGGCAGAACAAAACAACGATCCCGCGCAAAACCGTTGTCGATCAATTTCTGCTTCTGAAATTCCGTCAGGCACAAAAAAGCATCGACATTGTCAAGGTAATATCTTGCCAGCCGCGCCCACGCGTTTCTGAAGGCGTACCCTATGCTTTTGGGCAGGGATTCCTCACAGTTGAACCTGACACAGTTCCATTCCTTTCCTCCTGCACACTCCTCACAAATCCCTGTTCTGTTGTAAAACAAACCGTTCGGACACAGCAAACGATAGTTATGCACCGTCATAACCACAGGAACGCCAAACTTGCGGATATGAGGAAGAATTGCCGGGGAGATCAGGGGGTAGAGGTTATGGACATGCACAACATCCGGCATGAATTCCTCAACCACCTTCTTGACCTCTCTTACCGATGCAGGGTTATGGAAACCGCTGAAAAAGGCACGCGCTTTTCCGAACCTCATGGCCTCCAGTTCAACGCTGCTCCGGGTATAGCACCTGACCTGATGTCCGTGACTGCTGAACATGGACTTATGTACCTCCATGACAGTCGACTCTCCGGAAATGCCACCATAGTGATTATGAATCAGGAGTATTCGCATCGTATCAGTGCTTGTTACCATTAAACATCCACCCGAGTTGTGTTCAAACCGGACCTCTCTTCAGTTTTCCGTATATCCCGACGAGTCCTTTATAATATACTTCAGGCAGGTAATTTCTTATCAACTCTTCATGAGACAACCTGCTCATACTAAAAGCAGCTTTTTTATCATGCCACAGCTCTTTTATCGCTTTCACAAGATCCTCACAGTTTCCCGGTTCATACGTTCTTCCCGTCACGCCGTCTCTGACTATTTCAGGCATGCCTCCAAGCCTCGGCACAATTACCGGAAGGCCGAAATTCATGGCTTCGAGGATAACCATGGGAAAACCCTCATAACAGACACTGCTCAAAATAAACAGTGTGGCATTAGCATAAAAGTCCTGTAACTCTTCCTCGCTAAGGAGCCCTGTCAGCTCAACATTGTCAGGCTTTTTATCAAAAAAGACAGGATCGGCCACCTTGCCCGCAATCCTGAAAGAAATATCAGGAAGCAGGCGTGCAGCGCTGTACAACAGATTAATACCTTTTTCCTTGCTGATCCTTCCGGCAAAAGCCACGTACGTCCCGGTGTTTTTTCCCCCTCCGACAGCAGTAGTATTGAGCTTTCCGTCAAAAAAATTCGGCAGAACAAAACAACGATCCCGCGCAAAACCGTTGTCGATCAATTTCTGCTTCTGAAATTCCGTCAGGCACAAAAAAGCATCGACATTGTCAAGGTAATATCTTGCCAGCCGCGCCCACGCGTTTCTGAAGGCGTACCCTATGCTTTTGGGCAGGGATTCCTCACAGTTGAACCTGACACAGTTCCATTCCTTTCCTCCTGCACACTCCTCACAAATCCCTGTTCTGTTGTAAAACAAACCGTTCGGACACAGCAAACGATAGTTATGCACCGTCATAACCACAGGAACGCCAAACTTGCGGATATGAGGAAGAATTGCCGGGGAGATCAGGGGGTAGAGGTTATGGACATGCACAACATCCGGCATGAATTCCTCAACCACCTTCTTGACCTCTCTTACCGATGCAGGGTTATGGAAACCGCTGAAAAAGGCACGCGCTTTTCCGAACCTCATGGCCTCCAGTTCAACGCTGCTCCGGGTATAACACCTGACCTGATGTCCGTGCTCAAGCAGCATTGACTCCTGGGCCTTCACAACAGCCGTCTCTCCAGAGTAGCTTGCGTAATGGTTATGAATCAGGAGTATTCGCAATGATTCCGGGAATTAACATAAAGTAGCACAGTCAGGTAGGCCTATACCTGCCTTTCCAGAATTGCAGAATAATCCGGCCGGCCAGGCTTCCTTTTCTCTTTTTACGCGAAGACGCAAACGTAGCCGCCTGCCACATACCATCACAAAACCTTTCAAGGCCCCAGTCTGCAACAAGAGCTTTCGAGGCTTTTCCCATTTCAGTCCTTTTTTCAGGCATGAGACCTGCAAATTTTAACAGGATACCCTCAATATCCGCCTGATCGTCCGGGTCAAAAACATATCCGTTAACACCTTCCTCGACAAGCGTGTCTGCACAGCCACATTTTTTACTCACCAGGACAGGCAGCCCGGATGCCATGGCCTCGTTGACAACCAGCCCCCATGTTTCACCATAAAGACTCGGAAGAACCAGAGCTCCGGCGCTGCCGTAATAGGCCGGAAGTTCCTGTTGGCTTTTAAAGGGCAAAAAATGAACACGGCTGTTCACAAGACTTCCTGCACTATCAAGAAGCCTCTGATGTTCCGGCCCTTCACCGATAAAAAGAAGATGCCACTTTCTGCACACGGGGGTCTCGGCAACAGCTTTGAATGCCTCAAGCAGGGTAAGCCAGTTTTTTTTCGGAACCTGTCTACCGATGGCGAGAAAATACGGCTCCCCCTCCGGCAAGCTTTCCGGCCGGGAACTTCTTTCTGCCGTTTTACCGGAGAAAAAATCATTGTCGACACAGTTAATACCGAAAAACAACTGCTGAGACGAAAAGCCGAAATATTCAAACGATGCCATATGGGAAGGGGCCGGGATAACCATTGCGTCGACATGACTGTAAACCTGTCTTTTAATCCAGTCGACGTGCCGGGCTCTTGGAACATCCTCAAGCCGGGCATTGTCAAAAACAATAACGGGTTTCTCATTATCCATACACCACCTCACCGCTCCCGCACCGGAAGGGAAAGCGATTGCTCCCGACATAACCATATCCGGCTCAAGCTCCTGAAGTTTGTTGATGACGGCGATACATGCAACGTCAGGCGGAATATCCTCAATAGCTTTGTCGGCAAAGAGCTGAACCCAGTCAAGACCTTTTTCATGAGACGTGCTGTCAAAGCTGTAGGGAGAACCTTTTCCGGATACCTCTACGACGATAAATCCTATGCCTTTTTTCTTAAGATAATCATGAAGAGCGTTCAGGCGCGACGGCCAGTAAAGTCTGAAATCCGTATGGACAATAGCAATGCTTTTTACCATTTTATGCTAATGCCCTAAACGTTGGAATGCTTTTCGTATAACAGGTTTTGGCATACCACAAAGAATAATATACACCATTATCTTCACGTTTGACGGATCATGGTAAAGGCTTTTCAAAGACTCTCTCATAGCTTCAGATCTCATACCAAATCGTAAGTATATTGATGCCCGCATTTTGAACCAAAGAGCAATGTATTTATCAATAAAGGGAATATTTTTTTCTGAATTATGCTTGATTTCCAATAAAGCATTTCCAACCGGGTCCTCAGCCTGGGGAACCCTTTTTGGGAGATCCTCATATGTATGGGATTTTTCCTTCCAAAAAACAGAGAGCGGCTCAATACAATATACAGGGTCCTTATGTGCAGCAAGCCTTGCCCATGTTATCAAATCCTCTCCGGCCAAAACCCCGTGGGGAAAACCACCTATTTTCTTTAAGGCCGATCTTCTAATACAGACTGCAGATGACCATATCGGAGGTGCTGAACAAGACGCTACTTCGAAGTAATTATGTAACACGCCATAATCACCTTTAAACCCAATACGGTTTAAGCTTATTCCACTCTTATTACCCTGATAATCTCCAGAAAAATATGCGGTTGCGAAAAGATCATAATCCGGATAATCATTGTGCATACGTACAATTTTCGAAAGAAAGTCCGGGCTCCATTCATCATCTGCATCCAGAAATGCGATCCATTCATTCCTTGCCTCGGCAATGCCCTTGTTCCTTGCCGCAGAAACACCGGCATTTTCCTGGCCGATGATTCTTAAACCCGGCACATTCATGGACAAGACCGTGTCTTCCGAACCATCAGTCGAACCGTCATTAACGACAACGATCTCACGAGGCTGATGAGTCTGACTCCTTATTGAATCAAGTGCCCTGCCTATTGTCTCTTTTTTATTAAAAAGTGGTATGACAACTGATATTTCCATTAGCCGCTAAGATGCCTCCTTTGGTTTCGCAAAAACCATACCTATCATTGCAAAAAAAATGTTGGGGAAAAATATCGTGTATTTAAGAATATTATCCGTATACATAAACATCATGAATGCGAAAAAAAGAACAAGTGTCGTTGAAGCGATCAAAAAACCATACGCTTCTTTTTCCCGCTTATAGTACCGGTACCGGCGATACACCGACAAAAACGAGCCGCCGAAAGCATACAAAAGCAACGCCAGGCCAACATACCCGTAGTTATATCTTACCGATAAATAATCGTTGTGAGCATCATTCAAGCCGGTAAAAGAACGCATAACGTAATAATCTGCCCTCGGACCGTTGCCCCAGACTGGTGATTGCCTCAATCCTTTCTCAAAATGCCGGTAAAAACCTCTTCGACCACTGGTATTGACCCCATTGCTATCTTCATAGTAATTAATCGACAGGTCAGTCAGAGCACCTTCTCCCTCATAAAATGTTTTTTCCTGAAACTCCCTGGAATAAAAAACAGCCAACAGCATCAATATACCAAGCACACTGTAGGTAGCTTTCGACAAAATGCGGTAATTCGCAAAATGCGCGATAAAAATAACAACAAAAACAAGCAGAGCCATTCTTGTTACATTTAAAAAAGGAACAAGAAACAGTGCACCATAAAAGAGCAGAAACTTTATTTTTTTCGTCATAAAATAAAGTCCGACCAGAACTGCTGCAGGTATCGTAATAAATATTGAAGAAGTGGCCCAGTGAATAGTATGAAAACTCTCAATAAAAAAATCCAGCATAAACATTAAAAACATGAGAAAGCCAAAAATCATCAACCTCTTAAACAGCCAATGAAACTCCTCCTTGCCATATCTGAACCCGGAAGCAACTATACCGACAAAAACCGGAAGAACATACTGAAGTGAAACCTGAGCGCCAAAGAAAGACATTTCAAACAAGAGATACACAAAAAGGTATATAACCCATGGTATCCAGTATTTAACAGGAAACTCACTGTTTGGTTTCTTGAAAAAGTAATAGATGCACACCATAAACATTGTAATCCATGCCCATCCTGTCAGATTGAAACCGGCGAACCTCGAAGGGAAAAAAGGGAGCACCACCGGCACGTACGGTAGTGCCAGCGTAACAAAGACCCAGGTATAAAACCCATAAAAATCTCTATTCATCCCCTCTCAAATGTCTTGTAGAAATCATGTATACTCTCGTTGTACAGGGCAATATCGAACTGCTGCGCGCGTTTTTTTGCATTTTCAGAAAGCATGGAACGAACACCGGGCTCTTCAATAAGTCTTTGCATTGCTTGGGCAAGTCCGGCAACGCTGCCTTCCTCGAATAGCAACCCCGATTTTTCATTCTCGACAACCTCTTTCAGCCCGCCTGTATTGCTCGCAACAACCGGAAGAGAAGCAGCCATTGCCTCAATGGCAGTCAACCCGAATCCCTCAAACCGCGAAGGAACAACTGCCGCATCCATAAGAGAAAAATGCTTCATGGCATCTTCCCATGCCTGTGAACCTGCAAACACAATGTTCTTCCACCAGCCTTCCTTATCATATTTTACCTGAAGCTGAGCCAAATCCGGACCGTCTCCTACAACAAGGAGCTTGATATCACTGTGCCTTTCACACACGCTGCCGAATGCTTCAAAGAGAATGTCAACCCCTTTTTCATGCCTCAGCCTGCCCACATAACCAAAAACAAAAGTTGCAGTTAATTTAGTTGCAACTGTTAATGTTTTTTTCAACTCAGGCGATGACAACATTGCAACCCTGGAAACATCGACGGCGTTGTGAAGCGTAAAATGCCTTGATGTGCCCATGTTATCCCCGGAAGCGAAAGTCCCGTTGCGACCGAACCAGGAGCTTTCGGCAACTTCCGATACTGCAATAAAATAATCACATAACAGGGCTGCAGAGCGAAGAAGAATTTTGGCATGGAGCCCGTGCCCTCTGGTATACGGCTGGTGAACCGTCGCAATTACCCGTTTTATTCCAGCCAGACGAGCCGCCAGAACCGGAAGTGCGCCCGGCGCCATATATTGAACATGAACAACGTCCGGACGACTGGAAGAAAAGTATTTTCTAAGCCTGTCGGTTATCCTTACGGCACCAAGCTCCCTTTTCATGTTCAACCGGACAACATTGCTTCCCGACAGTTCGAATTCCCGAACAACATCACTGTCGAACTGGAAATAGCAAACAACCTCAACAGAATAGGAAGACCTGACAAGAGCCCTCGCCAGATACAACGACTGCATTTCCGTTCCTCCCCGCAGAAGACAGGGTATACAAATCGCGACATTCATCACTTCAATTTATTCAGCTTGTTCAAAAGCCATAACCTGCTTCTGCTTGCAAACTTTTCAGACTGCTGTTCGAAGAGGAACAAAGAAGCCTTGTCAGTCGGCCATTCTTCCTTGTACCTGTGATCTCCTCTCAAATGGTCAAAACATTCAACCCCTCTGGAAAAACAGTCCTCCATAACAAAAGACAAATGCATTTTGTTCGGCGAAAAGCCTGAGTACTCCTCAAGAAAAGCAGGCATATAGGAATAAAAACGGTTTTTGTAAAGAAATCCCAGACGCCAGCTTATTGTCCTGCCGTCAAGCTTCATCTCGGAAAAATGCACAACCGATTCAGGTAAACCATACCTGACGAGCGCCTCGTGAAAACCGGGTGCCTTATACGCTTTTGGACGTCTTTTTCTGTGTGCTTCGAGCATCGGCGACAAAGACTGTATTGCAGCCTGCACCTCATCAGCTTTATGAACATGGTAGGTCAATTCACCCAGTTCCGTGATCCTGCGTTTTCGGCGGTTGATATCCGACCGCAATTTCTTTTTAAGGCTTGAAAAAAACTCATCGAAATCACGATACTTGCTCATATCGGTGTAGGGACACTCGACATCATCTTTTTCCCAATTCCGCGAACCTCCGGGATTTCTTACCCCGTTGAGCATGATCTTGTCGTAGCGATCTTTTATTTCTTCGGATAAAAATCCTTCTATCGAAAACCAGAATGAATCCCGCACCGCCTGCCCTCCCTGTCCGGCAACAACAGGGTCATGGTAATCGTAATCCGAATAACCCGCCGGAACAATCACCCTGACAAAAGCATTTTTCCAGTTTCTTCGCCACAGAACAAGCGGGAGAAACGCCCTAAAACCGTCAGTCTCGGCCACAACGTACAAAGGGGTGATATCCTGCAGGGAGCGGTAAGTGTCGGTCCATGCCGTTACCAGGGCCGGATGATTAAACACATGAGCGTCGGCAGAATCCTGCATCCATCGCTTCCACTGCCGTATAAACGAGGGATCATCGACCTCATCCCAGGCTCTGTGCACCTGAACTTTCCAGGAATAACTCATGCTCTCGAAAAAGCTGCATTAGAATTCAAGATGTATTGCATACATATACCTGTTTTTCCTTAACGTCCTGCCTGAAAAAACGTCACAACTTCATAGGGGTACGCGAATATTTTCAGCATGGACCGAGGCAGATTACCGCTCCAGGGCATTCCGTTCGAGGCCGTTGGTGCAAGATACGCTTTCATGAACTTTTTTTTGGACGTCATTTCATTGCCAACAGGAATACGCGATGTGTTCTTCCAGTCAATTGCACGATAACGTTTTATCGGCAGGGAGTAGGATAACCATACCCAGTAACCGTAAAGTGAAACTCCACAAACATCTGCTGCAGCCGCCTCGGCAAGTTCAAACGCGGCGACATGATCATATGGCCATGTTTCCAGAGGATGGGTAACAAAAACAGCTCCGGGTTTCAGGGACTTGACCAGGCCGGAAAGAGTATCCAGTACTTCGGTAAAACCCCGCATCCCTTTTCTGGGCAGATGACCGTCCTGCAGATGGAGACGAAATACATTTTCCGCAGGTATAGACAATTCAGAAAGCACACTTTCGCTGATCTTCACGCGTTCCCTTGCAACCGTTTCAGGATCGAGATCCGGCAGGCTGTGCTCGCCGTCGGTTAAAAAAACCACGTACACCTGTGCACCCTTCTTCATCTGCCGGAGGATATACCCGCCAAGCCCCAGTATTTCATCGTCAGGATGAGGAGCTACAACAAGTACGCATTCATGTTCCGCATGTTCCCTGACCGGTGACAAGGCAAGCCGTGATTTCAGGATTTGCTGCTTGAGGGTTATATATGCCGGCTTCAGAAATTTTTTTATCATTTTTTACAGATTGGCCCGGTAAAACGCTGCATACGTTTCCGCTGTACGATCCCACGTAAAATGTGACGCATGTTTCAACGATTCGTCAACCAGTTTTTCATACCCGTTCCTGCCTTTGTCGAATTCAATCATGAGATCCGCCATTCCCGGCACATCATCCGGATCGACATACAGAGCCGCATTTCCCCCCGCTTCAGTGAGCGAGCTGTTTCGGCAGGTAACCACGGGTGTTCCACAAGCCATCGATTCAAGGACCGGCAGGCCGAATCCTTCATACTTCGAAGGAAACCAGCTTAACGTTGCCGCACAGTACAGAAGCCTCAGAATCCGGTCATCGACATGCGAAACAATCCGGATACGACCGGCCTCGATTTCCGGTGCAAGCTCTTTCAGGTACTCTTCCGGCGGATTTCCCCAGACAAGCACAAGATCATGCGCTATATCCCGTTTAAGTGCATGCCTGAATGCCCGCATAACGGTAATGGTGTTTTTACGGCCCCGATCACAGGACACCGACACAAAAAAAGGTCTGTTTATGTTTGCTTCCCTCGCAAGCGTCCCAAACGCCTGGGCGCTGTCGCACGGATAAAAAATACTCCTGTTCACACCCCAGGGTGCAACGGTAACCTTCTCCGCAGGAACATCCATATACGTTACAATATCTTCCTTGGAGCTTTCGGAACAGGTGATGATCGCGCGGCATGCGCGTGCAAGGGGAGGATAATGTTCTCTGGCAAACTCATGGCCAAGAAAATTCTCCGGACAACTGAAATACAGGGCGTCATGAATGGTAACGACGGTTTTGGAAGGATTGAAAACGGCTGCATAATTATGAGGAATATGAAGCAGGTCATGCGGAGCAAGGATGTCAAGCAGCGGCAGTTTTTTGAGCATCCACTCAAAGTGCTTTAGCGGCGGAATAGGGAGGTTAACCTGTTTGAAAGACAAGCCATCCGCAGCAAGCTTTCCTCTGATCGTTTGTGTAAAGACGGTCACGTCAAACGGCAGCTTGTCAATTCTCTGCAAGGCTTTTACCAGTTCAAAGGTTGTTCGCCCTATTCCCGGCAAATGGGTCATACCCGTGCGATATACCATGCTGTTAGCGTCTATTACCAGTTTTTTACGCATTTCATAGCTGTTGATAGTTCACATTTTCGGTCTCGTTTGACGGCTCTCCTACCCGAAATGATCCTTGAGGTTGTGATATGCTGTATTCAAATCCTCTTTCAGCGCTGTAATGTTGCTGCGTTTTACGGAAACCTTTGAGAGAAAAAAATCGATAGTTTCGGTCCCGTCAGCCTCTATCAACTCAGGCGAAACACCTAACGCACTATAATAGTCTCTGAACTTAAAATCGTAACGTTCCGGATAATTTCTTCTAATTACGAAACGTATATTCGGTATCGCAAAAGTATCGGCAACAGTTAATCCATGAAGCGAGGATGAGATAATACTTCTACACATCTTCACATCTTCAATAACATCCCGGGGCCTTCGCTGAACATCTATTATTCTTGCTCTTTCACCAAACCTGTTTTTCCATGTCTCAATAATGGGGTCTTTTTTATCAAATAAATGGGGCACGATTCCCAGGTCCCATTTTTTCTGCAATTCCTCAGGGTAGACGTAAGAGACCAGCAAACCGGGGTCGCCCACGACAATATCATCAGTAATCTGCAGGTTCTTCTTTGTCAGATAGCCGCGGACGCCGAGAACAGATGCTTTTTTAAAAGTTTTCTGCACGTCATCCATTCCGGTGCCCAGTATCACACCTGAAAAATCTTCAGGGGTATTCTGGAGCAATGTCCCCACAGAAACAAATTCAGCTTTTCTGACGTACTTTATTGACGGCTTATAGGACGAATACACGGGGGTAAACCCATAATGCTTCAGCAAAAGCGGAGTAAGCTGGTCTCCGAAATTCAGATAGGCCCCCCAGTAAGCATACACTGCATTTCCACGGATGGACCCTATACCCATGCTGATCAGCTTACTTGCGATTTTTTTTATCTCCGAAGCATCCATCACCTTACCTCCTCGATCCGGAATTTGAATAAAAAGCAGCTACCGAACGGAGACCTATCTGCCCTCGGCCTTTAAAAGATCGATGACCTTTCTGGTCCTCTCGATTGATCTTGCCAGCCCTGTCTTTCTTTTCTTCGAACTTACCAAAAACTTGAGGCAGGAACTGAACAAGACAACCCTGGACATTACAATTGCTTTTTTGTATCCAACCGTATGCTTTTGCAAAGTCGTATATCTTTTCAGGGAACGTTCATCATCCCGGAGAAAATCAGCCTGGTCGGTTTTTGCCGACTGACCCCCAAGGTGGATGATTGTGGCACCTGACACAACCCATGTCTCATAACCTAATTTGTTCAGCCTGTAACCGAATTCAGGCTCTTCACCATAGAATTCGAGATCTTCGTTCAAACCTCCGACCGACAAATACACATCCTTCCTTACAAGCATGCAGCATCCCGACACCCACCCTGACCTGTGATTACCATCGTACAGACCGGGCACCCCGGTTGGCAGCAACTTTCGAGCAAGCTGTTTCGGCAGAATCCTGTTCAAATGCCACACCATTGACAATCTTTCACTGACCGACGGCAACGCATATCCGGCACTTTGCAGCGTACGGTCCGGGTTGAGGACTCTCGGCCCTGCACATACGATTTTCTCTCCGGCATGATCCAGAAAATCCACAAGTTTTTCGATATTTCCCGGCTCTACCAAAGTATCGCTGTTCAGCAGCAGCAGATGTTCCCCCTGTGCTATTGCGCCCCCCTGGTTATTCGCCTTCGCGAAGAAATTGTTGTGTTCATTTGCAATAACAATAACCTCCGGAAACTCTTCCCGGATCATGTCGACACTGCCGTCCACAGAGTTGTTATCCACGACAATGATCTCATAACTGCATTGAATGACAGCGCTCCTGATGGACAGAAGACAATCTCTCAGAATACCTCTCGTGTTGAAAGAGATTATTATGATCGATAATTTCATTGTACCAGACATCGTTATGGGGTTTGGGCCACGAGCTGCTTGTAGAGACCGATTATTTCAGATGCGTGCTCATTTATGGATTTCACGGAATCCGGACCGGCTTGAGACATTTTCTCAATATCCACGGCCCCGTCAACAAACATCTGCATTGCCTCCGTTAACACCTGCGCTTCATTGGGCTCGACAAGCAAGCCGTTCCTTCCGCTCTCTATCTGCTCTTCTGCACCACCGCACCGTGTTGCCACAACCGGTTTGCCCAGAGCAAGCGCTTCGGCAATAGTAAGACCGAATACCTCAAGATAAATAGCCGGATGAACCATGACATCGAGCCGGGAAATCAAAGTGTTGACTTTTTCCTTTTCAATTTTGTCGTACCAGATAACGTTCCGGTTTTTGTTGTATTTCTTTCTCATCTTCTGCATATAGCGTTTTTCCGCCTTGTTGCCGGCTCCGCCTATGATATGCAGTTCGGCATTTCCTCTGATATGGGAAAAAGCTTCAAGCAGAACATGCAATCCCTTGACATAACAGATTCGTCCGACATAAAAGAAACGGATGCAATCCCTGAAATCATCTCCTGCCTTTTTGTCTGCATCCCTGTCGATCTTGTCCGGCAGAACAATACCGTGAGTGATAATTTTTACTTTATGATCGGGGGCTCCGTTTCGTATCATGCTCCCGGCGATGGCCCGGGAAGGTGCCACCAGCAGCGACGCATTGCTGAAAATAGCGTTCCAGTCATCTTTCCTCTCCTGAATGGAAAGCGATGATGTTCCGACCGGCGTGACATATGGTATGAACGCTTTTTTTCTCAGGAACATGCCCAGCCGGAGACGCATCGCCAGCGGGAGCATCCTGATAACATGCCATGAGAAAATCCCTGCCCGTATATTTTTCAGCACGCACGGCAGGCAGTCTTTGTGGCTTGCCCTGATCATGCAGATTCTGTCACGATGGTTCAGAAGCGTGCCGGCCGGGCAGAGAATACCGCCATGATGAGCGGTTACGATACAGGGAATACCTGCAGTGCGGCATGCTTCGGCAAAAACCCGCTTGGCCCCATGTGCATGCACCAGATCGGGCTTGACTTTCTGCAGCAGAGCCGCAATTTCACCGCTGCCAGGGTTCAGCGATGCATCCGAAAAAGCAAAAACAGAACAGTTACGATAGTAGCGCAGGGAAGCTGACGGATCACCGGGTGTCGCCAAAGCCGGCTTTAGTCCCTGATCAACAAGTTCATCGACAAGGTTTTTCACATATACCTGTCCGCCCCCGTAGTCGGAAAAAAAATCACCTGATGCGACAATCAATAGTTTCATCGTAAGGGGAACTTGCGTGATTGAAAAAGGGATAATCAGATTCTTCGACTGTAGTCGATATTAAACAATTTCAGCAGGTTTGTATAGTAATACACCGGCGAAAGCATCGATAGTCCCAAACGAATCATACGGTACATCGCTCCCCTGTCTTTTGGGAACCTTTTCTTCAGTATCACGATTTTCGCATGCCAGTATTGCAAAAACATCCGGTTTTTCAACAGAAGCCGGGGAATCATCTCGTCATAATACTTTCCTGACGACTCGGCAAACAGACTATTGCCGCTCAGGGATATGTTCCCTTCATGTATTCTGTACCGCACAAGCGGCTTGACGAGCAAATGAAACTTGTAACCCGCATCACATATTTTTATGAACAGGGGATAGTCATCTATCATGGGGAACCGCTCATCGAACCCGCCCAGTTCTCTGGTCAGCCCGACATTCAGAAATACCGAAGCGCCGACGATAAAATTGCCTTTGGCAAGAAGATATCGCAGTTGCCTTTTCGCACCGACCTGAAAAAAACTGTCCGGCGCCGAAACAGGCTCATATTTTCTTTCCTGGTCACTGAACATCGTTATTTTGCAGGAAACATACCGTATCGACGGATCGGTCCTGGTGAACAACATATATTCCGAAATACAGTTATTTTCGAGAAGATCGTCACCGGCGATTATTTTAATCCATTCCCCGCGGGCGGCATACAATCCTCTGTTGCAGTTTCCCGATATTCCGGTATTTTTTTCAACGGTAATAAGTTCGGCTCCGGCAAAACGCCCGCTGTTTTCGTCAATCCACTTTCGACAGATATCAGCAGTATTATCCGGAGAACAGTCATCGGTGACAATCAGCTCGATATTGCCGTAACTTTGCAATTTGATGCTGTCAAGGGTCTCAAGAACATATTTCGAGGAGTTATAGGTTATTACCACTACGGACACCAGCGGTTCTTTCCCTGTATCTGTGAACATGACGTAATCTTTACTTTTTTATAAAGCGTCTTTTAATATCTGAAACAACAGATTTCATGTCCATTCTCTTGTCCATCTGTCTGAATGAATACACGCATGACAGTATGATAAGAGGCATACCAACAGCATATGATAAAGGCTCGGAAAACCATTGCACAACCAGAAAGCACAGAAGCCCCAGAACAAACTGAAAAAGGAATATCCTGTAAAAGTCCGGGTCGAAGGCAAACCGGTATTTTGTTTTTGCCAGAACATATACCTGTATGAGATAAACAACATAACCGACAAAAAAAGAAATCCCCAGTCCGTCGAGCCCGGCAAGCTTGTAGCCTATGATATTGAACCCCAGTGTATAGGTATTGGCGATCAGTTCGTTCCAGAAAAAAAGTTTCGACTCGCCTTTTGCCAGAAGAATAAAGGCTATTGCCCAGCTTACTGCCTTGAAGTACATCCCCAGCGCCGCCCAATGTATCATTCCATCGACAGGAGTGAATTTGGTTGAATAAATAAGAATAACCACCAGGTTGATGAAAATGAGAAAAACCGTGAGAATCGGTGCAAGTATCAGGATAGCCACCTCGGACTGTTGATTGATCAACCTTGCAGCCTGGGCATTATCATGAGACACACCTGACAAACGGGGATAGTAGTCGGTTCCCATTGCAGAAAAAACAAGGCCGACATAGGTGGTCACTATTGCAAATCCGGCATGGTACAGACCGACCTCCTCTATCCCTCCCACACGGCCTATATACACACGCATGATGTAGGCTGCTCCTGTCGTTATCAGGCCGCTAAGACTGAGCATAACCCCCATCCGCAGCATGTCATTACCTTCTGAAAACACGGTTTTCAAATCAACCTTGACTTTTTTTACCTGTACTTTCCTGCCGTAGTAAACGGCAAGAACCAGACCGATCGTCGAGCTGATGATAATTGCGGGCACGATGCCGTCAGTACGCCAGAAATAATAGAGCGGGGCAGACAGAATCAAGCCGATAACGGCACCTGCCATTCTTGATTTTGCCAGATATTCAAGCTTGCGTGTTGCCTGCAGAAGAACTCTCTGGCCATTGCCCAACTGATTGAAGAGAAGAGTAATTGAAAGCAGGATAAACGCGATGGTGTACTCACTGCTGTTAAATGTCACCTCGCTGAGCCACGGACTGAGAGCAAGGGTTGCCACCAGGCCAAGCAAGCCGGTAATCCAGACAAGACGACGGAAAACAGTGATGACAAGCCCGACCCGCTCTTCATCTTCTTTGGCATTGGCTTCCGAAATGTTTTTGACGGCACTGGTATCGAGCCCCATGCTCGTCATCCATGCAATAGTATTGGTAGCCGAATTAAACAGTCCTGAAATCCCCATGCCCGCAGGGCCGAGCAGAACCGCTATGATTTTGGAACGGAGAATGGTTATGATGATCTGGAAGACCTGGACTCCCCCGAACAGCGAGGTTGCCTTGAATATCTGACGAAAAGAGGATTTTTGATCGTTCATTGCACTATTCTGCCTGTACACAACCGTGCCGTCGCGTATAATTGTTAATAGCAGCCACGACATACTCTACGTCCTGCTCGGACAGAACCGGGCTGAGCGGCAGGCTCAGCACCTCCCGATGGATTTTTTCGGTGACTCCCAGCGACAAACCCCTCATTTCAGCGTATGCCTGCTGCTGATGCGGAGGTACGGGATAATGAATGAGGGTCTGTATTCCCCTCGTCTCAAGACAGGTCTGCAGATTTTCCCTGTCTGCTGTACGGATAACAAAAAGATGCCAGACATTGCCTTCATCCTCTATTATATCGGCCGGTTTACCGAAACGCGGCAGTATGATATCCGGATTCGTGATGTGCTCGCAATAATAGCCCGCTACTTCACGCCTTTTCCGGTTCTCGGCATCCAGGTGCCTGAGCTTCACGTCCAGACACGCCGCCTGTACTTCATCAAGACGGCTGTTAAAACCCTTGAATTCGTTTATATATTTTTTCCTGGAACCGTAGTTGCCCAATGCTCTGACGAGGTCTGCCAGTTCAGAATCATTCGTCGTTACAGCACCGGCATCGCCGAGCGCTCCAAGGTTCTTCCCCGGATAAAAACTGAGCGCTGCCGCGTCACCAAAGGACCCGGTTCTTTTCCCCCGCCATTTGGCCCCGATTGCCTGAGCATTGTCCTCGACAATCCTGAGGTTGTATTTTTTCGCGATTGCTTCCAGTTCTTCAGACCAGCAGGCCCTGCCGTACAGATGCACCACCATGATCCCCCTTGTGCGTTCGGTGATGTGCCGCTCGACAAGTGAAAGATCGAGGTTATACGTACTGATATCGGGCTCGACAAGAACAGGCCTGAGACCGCTGTGCGTTATGGCCAGAGTAGAAGCAATGTAGGTATTGGCGGGGACAATGACTTCATCGCCCTGTCTCATGACCCCTGCCTCGATATAGGCTCGAAAAATCAACCGGAGAGCGTCAAGACCGTTTCCCACCCCCACAGCATTGCTGACGCCTGTGTACAAGGCCAGGTTCGACTCAAAGCGTGCAACCCTTTCCCCCAGCAAGTACCAGCCTGAATCAATCACCTCACTAACGGCCTGCTTGAGCTCGTCGGCATATTGGTTGTTGATCTCTTTCAGGTCAAGAAATTTTATCATACAGCCAGAAACAATCTTACGCACCGGTTGCAAAAGCTCGCTTTTTCCTGCTGCACAAACTCACGTTACAAGCCTTATAAAACTGTCATAGTCCCTGATGTAGTCACTTTCGTCATATTTGTGCGATGCAAGGACCAGGCAAACAGAACCGGATGAAAAGTTCAGCAACTCGCGCCATATGCCTGTGGTGATATGCAGCCCGATAAACGGACGGTCCAGATGAACCACCTTTTTGTTGGTTCCGTCATCGAGAAGCACATCGAAAGCCCCGCTTAATGCTACAACAAACTGTTGCAGCTCGTAATGCGCATGGCCGCCTCTCTCTTCCCCGCCGGGAACGTCGTAGAGGTAGTACACACGCTTAATGTCGAAAGGGATCGACCTTTTGTTTTCGATAGCGGTAATATTCCCTGCGCGATTGTGCACCTTGGACAAATACACAATACTGCATTCATATACTGAGCTTTGTTTCAGTACTTTTGTCATTCTAACAATATCAGTAATGTAAACGCACAAAACAATTCTTTCTCAAAGCAAATGCACTATCATAACCAAACGGAAAACAAATGAACATTTCAAAACACAGAAAAAGAGAAGAAAAAAACGTATTTATCTCTGTCCAGAAAAACTAAATACCGCTAATTTTTCAGCAATAAATCACAATAAATCCCTAAAAAATGAAAACTTCAAAGAAACGTTACAACCGATACTTTCCTTAAAAACACAAAGGCCATTATTAGGCACAGAATCCGAGGTTGAAGGCCCAATATCAACTATCTTCTTTTTTATTTTATTATAATATTCAAACATCCTGTACGACATAAAATTCATCGTTTTCAGATCGTTATACTCCAACAAGCCCCCCCAATATATAACTTGTACAATATCGGATGCGACATGAAACACAAGAGAAGATGCAACAGGCTTACCCGTGTTGTTCCTTACAAGGAAAAAGTCGGCGTTCACGACACCCGTGGTATCAATAATATTCTCGAAGGACATACGAAGCGAATACCCTTTATCCTTCCTGTTTTTCTTGATAACATCATAAACTATAGACTTTTCCTCCATTTTATGGGCTGTCTCAAAAATCAAGTCATTCGAAAAAGACTTTTTCAAATTTCTTCTTGCGTTGTGACAAATCTTTTCCTGATATGACACATCAAATGCATTCAGTAAAAACGCATGATTCAAATCGATCTTCTCGACTGAAAAATGAGATCTGTAAAAGCTGTTTACCAATTTTGAAATAAATGAATCATGATAAATAGCCGGGGGTAAGGTAATTCTTATTTTCAACATCCCTTTCCTCTGAGCCCACACCACCAATGCCTCAATTGCCCTATCTATATGTTCCTGACCCACACTATCCGAAAAAAAAACAAATCCGCCAAACGGTGCAGAAAAAGGGGAACGGAATTCGTTCATAACCTTACCTCCTGCAATCGCCAGCCGGTACTTTCTTTCCTTAAACAGCAGATAATAAACCTCTTCACATTTCACAGAATTCAAATCATTGAAACCTGAACTCGCATATATGTGATACGGGTCATTAACAATATCAAGAAAGTCCTTACTACAAACCTCAACTACTTTCATTTTTGCATTAACAAAAGAATTCTCACATCCACATAGGTTACTGTCAATGATTTTGCCTGAACTTCAAAAATTCATCAAAATCACGGATATAATCCATTTCATCATAAAAGGTAGATGAAAGCATCATGCCGACAGAGTTGGTACTGAAGTTATCCATGTGTCGCCACAACCCATTGGGAACATACAACCCGAAGTACGAACGGTTCAGGTGAATCCTTTGGGTACCGTTGCCATGGTTGACAAGCACGTCAAAGCTCCCGCTCAATGCAACAATCAGTTCCTGTTGCTCTTTAAAAGCGTGCCCCCCCCTTGTCTGCCCCCCCGGAACATCATAAACCCAGTAAACCCGCTTGATTTTGAAAGGAATGTGATTCTCCTCCTCAATAAAGGTTAGATTACCACGGGGATCGTCAATTTTAGGAAGGGTGATCAGTTCAGGAAGAAGATTTTTCATTCTTGTAATGTATCAGTCTTCATGTTTTCAGGCTGCACAATACTCCCGATAGATCCCTGCTATGCCCTCTTCAAGCTCAACGTTATGTTTCCAGCCAAGACGTCTGAGCTTATCAACATTCTGCAGTTTTCTCGGTGTACCATCGGGCTTTGAAGCATCAAAACGAATTCCACCTCTGAACCCGGTAATCCTGATAATCGTGTTTGCAAGTTCCCGAATGGAAACGTCCTCTCCCGTACCTATGTTGATATGCGTATTGCGAACCTCTGAGACGTCTGCGTCATATGTATCCCTGAAACCGACATTTTCCATGATGAAAACACTTGCATCTGCCAGATCGTCACTGTGGAGAAACTCACGGCGTGGTGTTCCGGTGCCCCAGATGGTGACAAGTGACGAGTGACGGGTGGCGAGTGAAATACCGTACTTGCTCAGGACGGCGAGAATATCCTCCCAGGAAGCTGAACCATCGATCCCTTCAATCGGATTTTTGTCGAGGTCCGACCTGACGGCATCTCGGTTTTCCCCCATCAGACATTTACCGAGATGAAACTTCCTGATGAGTGCCGGCAGAACGTGGGATTTTTCAAGGTCAAAATTATCATTGGGACCGTACAGGTTAGTCGGCATTACAGAAAGGTAATTCGTGCCGTACTGCAGGTTATAGCTCTCGCACAACTTAATGCCGGCAATCTTTGCAATTGCGTACGGCTCATTGGTATACTCCAGCTCACCGGTAAGCAGACAGTTTTCCGGCATGGGCTGTGGCGCCAACTTGGGATAAATACAGGAAGAACCAAGAAAAAGAAGCTCCCGTGTCCCTGCACGCCATGCACCGTGAATAAGATTAGCTTCTATCATCAGGTTTTCATAGATGAAATCGGCCCTGTATATATTGTTGGCAAGAATTCCCCCTACTTTCGCTGCGGCCACAACAATATAATCCGGCTTTTGATCTTCCAGAAAAGAAAAGGTGGCCGTCTGGTCGAGCAGATCGAGTTCCTGATGGGTGCGGGTAAGAATATTATTATAGCCTCTGTTCCGTAATTTACGCACAACAGCCGAACCAACAAGACCCCGGTGTCCGGCAACGAATATTTTCGAGTGCTTTTCCACGAGTGTCACCTGCAGTTAATAACCGCGTTGCTGCAATTTTTCCCAGTCAGCTCTGGCCATCAGCCTGACCAGTTCCTCAAATTTTATCTTTGCTTCCCACCCGAGTTTTTCCTTGGCTTTCGCCGGATTTCCGATTAACAGATCAACTTCCGTTGGACGATAATAGTCCGGATTAACCGCGACAAGCATCTTTCCGGACGCCGTATCAAAACCCTTCTCATCGGGACCGCTTCCCTCCCACTCAAGCTTGATATCAAGTTCTCCGAAAGCATAATCGGTAAACTCCCTGACCGTATGTGTTTCCCCGGTGGCAAGCACAAAATCATCCGGAGCTTCCTGCTGCAGCATACGCCACATTCCCTCGACATATTCAGGAGCATATCCCCAGTCCCGCCTTGCATTCAAATTTCCAAGAAGAAGCGTCTCCTGAAGTCCTGCCTTGATCCTTGCTGCCGCCATGGTGATTTTTCTTGTAACAAAAGTCTCCCCGCGCCGGGGAGATTCATGGTTGAAAAGAATTCCGTTGCACGCGAAAAGATCATATGCCTCACGATAGTTCACAATAATCCAGTAAGCATAGAGCTTGGCTACGCCGTAGGGAGACCGGGGATAAAAAGGAGTATTTTCCGTCTGGGGAACTTCTCTGACATTACCAAACAGCTCGCTCGTCGAGGCCTGGTAAAGCCTTGTATTGATCCGGGTCTCCCTTATCGCATCAAGAAATCTGAGCGTCCCAAGCGCATCAACCTGTGCAGTATAGTCCGGCAAATCGAAAGAAACCTTGACGTGGCTCTGTGCAGCAAGATTGTAAATCTCGTCCGGATGAATTTTTTCAAGCAGCCTGTTGAGATTACTGACGTCGGTAATGTCACCGTGATGAAAAAAAAATCGCCCCTGAAGTTTTTCATCATGAATGATATGGTCAATCCTTCCGGTATTGAACGAACTGCTTCGCCTTACTATACCATGAACTTCATAACCTTTCTCAAGCAAAAGCTCGGCAAGATAAGAACCATCCTGGCCGGTTATTCCAGTGATTAAAGCTTTTTTTGACATGGAACAAAATTATGGGGTAACGGGAGAAGAGCATTATCCGGAAATACTGAACGTATTTTTCTGAAAAAACAGAATCTTTACCTCTCCGACAAAACCATCATGAAGCTTCAGAGTTCAACGGAAGCCTCTTTTTGAGAAGATAACCAATAACCCTGTAAATTCCTTTTTCCGGAGAAGATGACATCCAGAAAAATACAAACCAGCAAACGTAGAACCCGAACAAGGCATAATCGGGGACTTTAAAGGCGGTTGAAGCAACTGCAACAAGAGTAAAAATCATCGTCAGCGAACCCATGATAATAACAACACCGGAATGACCGAGACCCATCTGGTGCAAAACATGGTGCATATGTGTCTTGTCCGGTGAAAAAGGGCTCTTTTTCTGCATCATTCTTCTGGTCATCACAACAAGAGTATCAGTAACAGGTACTGCAAGAATAAGCAGCGCAGCAACCGGAGGAACAATGCCTCCCGGCTTCTGCGTGAGCTGAATCGAGAAAAAGGCAAGAACGAAACCAAGAGTCATACTTCCCGCATCACCCATAAAAAGCTTTGAAGGGTACCAGTTAAATTTCAGAAATGCTGCGAGTGCGCCTGCGAATGTTAACCCGAGAAGTGTAAAACTCGGCATATCGTTCAGCCATGCAAGAAATGCAAAACCACCAAATGCCACCAGAGATATGGTTCCTGCGAGACCGTCAAGACCATCGATCATGTTAATGGCGTTGATGACACCCAGCACGCAGAAAATAGTAATCGGGATTACAAGGACTCCGGTATCTATCTGGCCTAAACCCAACAGATTACCAAAAGAATGCAGATGCATGCCCTTGAAATAATTCATTGTTATTGCAGTGGCTGCAATCTGGGCGAGAAAGCGGAACTTAAAACTGATGTCAAAGCGGTCATCAAGAACGCCGATCCCGAGAATCAGCAGAATGGAAAACATCAAACTGATATATTTGACAACAGGAAAAAACAACAGCATCGTCGTCATAACACCTGCCACAATTCCCAAGCCGCCAACAAGTGGTTTTGCATCTACATGTACCTTGCGATTGTGATCGGGCAGGTCTACAAGCTTGAGCTTTCCTGCAGAGGCGGTCAAGCCGGCAATGGAAACGTGAGCCGTAAACAGGGAGAGCAGGTATATCGCCACATGCTCACGCATGACTTCCCATATCTCAGCCAAGTTTCTATAGGGCATCTCCCCATTATACTGGAAGACTACCCCTAAAGAAGCAAGGAATATACCGAGAATGACTGTGAGTACGTTTGCGAGCATGATTACTGGGGTTCATGATTTTATCGATTTCTACCAAATAAACCATCAAAAATCATGCCATACCCGCCACCTTCCAGACAAAAGCTTTAACAAGCGCTTATCAGGAGCCCTGAGTTGTTGAGACAGAAAAAAGCGTCTCACAGTGAACAAAATGAAAGACAATCAGGGTATCAGCGTGATACATATTCTCACTATGAGAATCAAAGAAGGGATACGATGAGACTGCTGTTCAATCAGAACAGATACCCGCAAGGGGAAGCCTCACAAGAAAAAAGGAACGATGGCAAACAAAACCGTATGTCCAGAAAAAGCTCAACAGGCTCGAAAACAGGCAGCCCCCGGAAAGCCGGGGGCTGCAAAGCACTATTCTCAGGGACAATATGAAACGATCTGTTCAGGAAAACCGTATTTCATAATGCAGTACCATGGTCCTCCAACTGCCGCTACCCCTTTTCGGAAGAATAATGATCCAAATGTTTATACGAGTATCCGTACTTTCCGTATTTCTTCTGGAACATGTCCCCGATCAGCACCACACCAAGAAGATTCTCTTTCAGGAAAACAAGCTTTTTCAGCTCCTTGAAATGTTTTTTGCTGCTGTATCGGATCCGTCCGGTCAAAAGCACGCCATTTACAGACTGAGACAGCACGGCAGCATCACTCAGAAGCAACATCGGAGGGCTGTCAAGCAATACAAGATCATAGTGCTTTTTAAGCTCTTCGACCAGTTCCGGCATCCTTGAGGAGTAAAGCAGCTCATTGGGGTTGTCCACGGCAGAACCTGCAGGAAGAATATGGAGATTTTCATACCCTGTTCCCTGGACTATGCCCTCATCCAAACCTTCTGACTCACCTGAGAGAAAATCCGATACACCAGGACTTTTAGCTGCATGGAAAAAATCATGCTGAGCAGGGCGGCGCAAATCGCAGTCAACAACAACAACTTTCTTCCCCAGCATTGCCATAGAAAGCCCGAGATTCGCGCACACGGTTGACTTTCCTTCAGATACCGATGTTCCGGTAACCAGCAGGGTTTTCAGCCTGGAATCATCGTGGAACAGTCCCAGATTCGTACGGAGGTCCCTGAAACTCTCCGCAAAGGCCGACGACAGCTCATCGGTTATCAGTATCGGAGAAGATGAAGAACTTCCCGGCCCGCCTCCCTCATCCGAACCTGAAAGACTTCTTCTCCCCAACCTGCCGATATAGGGTATCTTTGCAAGAACGATATAATCGTGATCATCAAAAAACTGCTCATCACGTATAGTATCGTCGAACACATTCATAACATAGACAAGTAACACACTCAGACCCAAACCCGATAATAATCCTATCAGCAGGTTTTTTTTGAGATTGGGTGAAATAGGAGAGTCCGGCGGAAAAGCCTCTCCGACAATGACAACCTCACCTGTTTTTGATGCAATATCGATCCTCGCCTCTTCCAGCCTCTGACGCAAAAATGAGTAGTTGTCATTCATTACCTCCCTTTCCCGCTGAAGCCGGGCATATTCAAGCTGTTTTTCCGGCAGTTTTTCCAGTTCGGACTCATAATATCTTTTTAATCGCAGCAGCTCGTTTGCGCTGTAATCAAGCTCTGCCAATTGAATGTCGGTCTGCAACTGCTCTCTGATAAGATCATATTTGTATTGACGGGTACGTGCTGCATAGCCTAACTCACCTGCAATCTGGGTTCGGGTCATTCGGCTCAACTGGACCTTCATTCCATCTATTTCCGCCTGCTTGTTCTTGACAGCGATATCCTCTTCACCACTTTGGACAGCAAGTTCCCGCAAAGCCTTTTCTTCATTTCTTATCTTTTCCTTGAAAGCATTCAACTTCTCAGCCAACGACCTTGCCACACGTTCGCTGAGTTCCCTTTCTTCACCTGAAAGCTTTTGCGTAAGATAGCCGAGCCTCTGCTTGAGAATATTGGCTTCAGCCTGGACACCATTGTACCGTGAATCGATACTGGCGACCTGAGCAAGAAGCTGTCCTGCATTTCCTGTCAGCTCATAGATGTTCTCCGCTCTCATATACCCCGAAAGAGCATTTTCCACATCAGCCACCTTTACCTTCTGCTCTTCCAGCTGACCGCTTATGAAATCACGCAACGACATGGCCTGCTCGATATTCCATCCTTGATAAATACGGCACAGAGTATTTGTCAATAACGCGGACTCTTCAGGAAAAGGACTTACAATAGACACATTGATAATGTTGGTTCCGGGCCGGTTTGAAACCGACACCCTTGACAAGAGTATTTCAGCATATTGACGACTTCTCCTTGAAAAATCACTCTGAAGTGCGCCCTCTTCCTGTGCCTGTACTCCATCCTGATCCTGCGCTATACTCTCACCCTGCTCCGGAGCTTGCCCGCCATCAAGCATGACATCCTGCACTACATCTTGCACCACAGTCTCATCTTCACCCTGCTCCGGCTCTTTGCCGGCAGACTTTCCGAAAAGATTGTCAAAAAAGGCACCTACTTTCGTCCGGTAGGTCCGTTTCCCGAAAATCTCAAGGGAATCACGGTATGGGCTGTTATAGAGACTGTCCACAACTCTTTCAGCGAGAGGAAATGACTGTATAATCGCCAAATCAGTTTCCAGACGCTCAGCGTTGATTAACGGTTCGGTTCCTTCTTCACTATACAGCCGCCGACCGGACTCGGAGTTATCTATCATCAATATAGACGATGAGCGATAAACCGGTGACGCCGACAAGTAATTGATATAAGCGCCAACCAGAGCCACTGCGGTAATTGCTGCTACAATGTATTTTCTTCGCCAGAGCAGCTGCAACAATCCCCAGATATTGGCCCAGGTGTTGGAATCTCTAACTTCAAGCATAGCTTAAAACCTTATTCCACTGAAATATTGAAGAACAATACCATGAAACAGACTAAAAAACACGTATGAGAGTAGCGATTGAAACCGCAAGACCAATAAAGGTCGCAACCGTTCCAGTATCAATCGTTCGGTCCTCAGGAACAATAATCGTATCATTGGGTCTCAGCTCAACGAAAGCGGAGCGATCACCCACTTTAGCGTATTTTTTAAGATCAATGATATAACTGTTCGTGCCGTCTTCATCAGGTGTGTGGCGAATCAATCTTACTTTTGATAATTCCGCCTCCGTAGAAGGCCCTCCTACTATTGAAATCACAGTTGAAATATCAGCACCTTCTCTGACAATATGCTGACCGGGATCACCAACTTCACCCCATACATTGACATACATGAGAAGGTTTCCCACATCATCGGTAAAATAATTCCCGGGCTGGATTTCAAGGGAAGAAGGCAATGAAGAACCTGTTGAAGGTACAACTGGTGCAGCAGGCACCCCAGGTAAAACCGGAGAGGTAATTCCGGAAGGTGGCGGCGAAACCTGTGATTCAAAAACCTGAGCAAAAGATGAAGAAGTCATTACAGGCATTATCAGAATTTGTATGACCAAAACCCCGATCAGGAACGTTTTGAGTGCTTTTTCCATGACTCGCCTTCTTTTTTTAGTTTAAAAAGCATTGATTTATACGTAATGATTTAATCACTGATATCTGTTTTAAACAGAATGCCTCCAGGAAAATCGGAATATGCATGATCGCAATAGAGGAAAACCTGTGCTCATGTTTATGAATATGAAATCAAGAATTCACCTCTGTTTCTGCACTCCGAAAATTTGAATTTCCAATACAAAAAAACAAAGCTCCGTCTGACCTTGCACTCTATAGTGTACATCGACTTATATGCCTTGCAAGTTTCTCACTTCCCCACCTTGATAAAGTATTGACCGGCGCTCAGTAAAGTAAAACTTTATTCTTTCCCCACACATAACAAGATAATAAATTTCAGTAGCCCTTCATGAAACCTTGTTGATCTGAGATGGTTTTTAGAAGAACCTCCTATCATGATATTTAGTTTCAGAAACAAAACCTCTGTGACACCGTCCGCATCAGCATGTTTCTTTTAACGACAAGGCCTTTGTTACAATAGCCGCAGAACATTCACGGCATGTGATTTACCCGGTCATTAAAATGGAGAAATTGATTACCTTAACCGAGGAGGCTACAGCTTAAAGGCACCTTATTTATTGCCATGAGTCCCGATTGCATCGGGATGCAAGGCGAACGGAGCGCAGAAACCCTCTCCTATCCGCTTAACGAAGCAATTGAAGCGCGGAATAAATAAAATAGAGGTGCCCCTCGAGTCTGTTTTTCAGCAAAAACTCATACATAGCAACTCAATGCCAGACCCAGTCCCTTCATCGATACTTTCACGCACTCCATTCCGAAAAGAGCATTTTTATATCACACGCGAAGCAAAAGAATCACTCGATATCACCGGAGCCGGGCTTCTTTCCGTCCCGCATGACAAGCGATCCTCGATCGAACAGGCAGAACGGCTGGCAAAGCGTATCAACCTTCTTCTGAAACAAAAAAATCGTCAGAAAGCCGAGATGGTCCTGCCTGCACAGCTTCACGGGATGAAAATGCTGCATTCGGCCCATCATCTTGTCATGTCCCGACTGGTTGCCGCTCAAAACCCTGAAATGCTGGAGCAGGCAGCCTGCTCCATAACAAAAGAGCTTACAGAGGGCGGTCTCAATACCTACATGGGGTCTTTTTTATCACTTTTTCCTTCAGAAGAAATATTTCGGGGCACAAAAACCCAGGAAGTCTTTTTGTCCATGAGAGAGAATCGCGAAATGGTACTCGAAGAGTCCCTGATGGTTTGGCTGCAGAACCAGAACCCCGCTCTGGACCAGTTCAGTTTTCTGCTGACCGATGAAGGCCTCAGGGAGAAAACATCTTACCAGACCGTTGTGCGGTCGCTCCTGGGATCACTCAAGGCACTTGGTCCCATAGGCCCGGACAATATCGATCCTGCCGAGCTGCTCACCAGACCGATCCGTCATGCACCCAACTCTGTTCTCGAGCAGTTGCGCTATATCAGAATGCACTGGGGGGCTCTCCTCGAGGGAACTCCTCTGCCGGGGATGCTCGATGACAGCATCGAACTTATCCAGGACGAAGATACATGGCTTTTCTTTGAAAAAACCGGACGGGAAAGCCATGCGAAACATGGAGGGGAATTTGAAAAGCAGGCACAGGTACCGTTTTTCGGCAACCTTGAAGACGCACCGGAAAACTATTCGGTTGACTCGTCATGGATGCCCGAAGTCATCATGCTCGCCAAAAGCACTTTTGTATGGCTCGACCAGTTGAGCAAGACCTATGAGCGACCTGTCAACCGTCTACAGGATATTCCCGACAAAGAACTCGACTGCATTGCCGAACGGGGTTTTACCTCACTCTGGCTTATCGGCCTCTGGGAAAGGAGCCCTGCTTCGAAAAAAATCAAGCAGTTGCAGGGAAATCCTGATGCCATATCCTCGGCATACGCACTCGACAGTTATGAAATAGCCGAGGAACTTGGCGGCCACGAAGGCTATCTGAGCCTCCGCCATCGCGCGATGCAGCGGGGCATACGGCTTGCGAGCGATATGGTGCCCAACCATACCGGTTTGGACTCAGAGCTGGTAAAAAATAAACCTGAATGGTTTGTCGGCACTCACCAGCCGCCGTTCCACTCCTATACCTACAACGGACCAAATCTCAGCAGCAACCCCCGGTACGGTATTTTTATCGAGGACGGTTATTGGGACCGTTCCGATGCTGCGGTAACCTTCAAACGGATTGACTACCATACGGGAGACAGCAGGTATATCTATCATGGCAACGACGGCACAGCCATGCCCTGGAACGACACCGCCCAGTTGAATTTCCTCAGCGCGGAGGTCCGCGAAGCCGTTATCCGGCAGATCCTTCATGTTGCACGGATGTTTCAGGTTATCCGCTTCGACGCGGCTATGGTTCTTGTAAAAAAACATATCCAGCGGCTATGGTATCCCCTGCCGGGCCACACAGCCGGCATACCGTCGAGAAGTTCCAGCGCGATGAGCATGGATGATTTCAACAAGTTCATTCCGGAAGAGTTCTGGCGTGAAGTTGTCGACCGCATCCATGCAGAAGCACCGGACACATTGCTGCTTGCCGAAGCGTTCTGGATGCTTGAAGGATACTTTGTCCGGACACTCGGTATGCATCGGGTGTATAACAGTGCCTTTATGCACATGTTGAAAAAAGAGGACAATGCGGGCTATCGCTACCTGATCAAAAACACCCTGGAATTTGACGCCGGAATCCTGAAAAGGTATGTGAATTTCATGAACAACCCTGACGAGGATACGGCGGTCGAACAGTTCGGCAAGGGAGACAAGTATTTCGGTGTGTGCGTGATGATGGCGACCATGCCTGGTCTGCCGATGTTCGGGCACGGGCAGATCGAGGGATTCAGTGAAAAATACGGTATGGAGTATGCACGTGCATATCTTGACGAGCGCCCTGACAAGGATCTTATAAGAAGACATGAAAGGGAGGTATTCCCTCTTCTGAAAAAACGTTATCTCTTTGCGGATGTACAACATTTCTTCCTGTATGATGTGTATGCAGATGATGGCTCGGTGAATGAGAATGTTTTCTGCTACTCCAACCGGTCAGGTGACGAACGAACACTGATAGCATACAACAACGCCTGGGAACAGGCTATGGGCCATGCGAACACTTCGGTTGGATTTAAAACAGAAAACGGCATAGAACAACGTTCTCTGTGCGACGGCCTGGGACTGAGCCATAGTAACGACACCTTTGTGATTTTCCGGGACCATGTTTCGAACACCGAATATATCCGGCCAGTCCGTGAACTCCGCGAACAGGGGCTTCACCTTATCCTCGGCGGTTACCAGTACAATGTATTCTTTGACTTCAGGGAAGTCAGTCCTTCCAGACTGATGCCCTATGACCGTTTGTGCCGCGACCTGAAAGGCACAGGTTTGCCGTCGATCGATACGGCTGTTCTTGAAATGAGCCTCGCACCGATGCATGACAGAGTCACCCGTTTCTGTTCTCAGTCCAATCTTGACCTGCTGCTCGACGAAACATCGAGTGATGCACACCGGCGGAAGCTGCTGGGAAAATCGCTGTCCGACCTGCTGCAACAGGTCGCCGGGGAATACGGAGTGCTGACAGAACAGGAGATAACCATATCCGATCATCTTGCAAAAGAGGCCTGTACCCGTTTCGAACGGGCTGCTGTACTGGCAACCATGCTTGCAGACATGAACGAGGCGGCTGAACTGCGCAACAGTCTCGGCATCGGCGATCCACAGCACACCAGCTTCAGCCATCTGGCCCTGGTATGGACCGCCATAGAGTCACTGGAACAGCTTCTTCAGGAAAACAGCATGCTGAAAGAGGGAATACTCGACGACCTGCTGCTTGCCAAACCGCTGACCGGAGTGTTACGGAAAAACAACAGACTGCAGAACCTGCCCGTTGAACAATTGACCGATCTTTTCGGTTGTTTGCTCTCATTGAAAATGCCCGTTGCGACGGTGATGCGTCCTGAAAAATATCTGGCAGACCAGCTTGGCAGGTTCCTGGAAAAAAATGGCATGGCACACGCGGAGATATTTCTTTCGGTACAGGAGCAGTATAACAAGCGCTGGTTCAAAGAATCACGCTTTGCCATGACCGCTTCCTGGCTGTGCACTGTTACCCTGATGCACACCTGGCCCGAGCAGAAGAAAAAGTCGAAACCCTTTGGGAAAAAAGTGCTTGGCGAATGGATCGACGCACTGAAACATATCCGTGAAGATGCTTTCATAGCAGGATATGAAACCGAGACGTTTTTGAAAAACGTAAGGAATCAATGAGCACTCGGCGGGGAGACAAAAGAAAAAAAAGCAAAAACGCCCGGGGTTGCCGGGCGTTTTTCGTCTGTAAAAAGAATGGGCTTCCTACCAACCGTAGTCCAGATAAACCCTGTACGTTCCGATAAGCATGAAAGCAAGCACAAGGAGTCCCAGGAGGGTAAAAAGCGGGCTCCTCTCTTCTCTCGACGCCTGTTTGTCCATGAAAGGGACAAGTATCCAGACAAGTGCACCGATTGTGAAAATAACAATGGCAAGCAGTTCGCCACCTTCGAATTTCAGATCCTTGAGAAGCTGGAACTGTGCCCAGAAGTACCATTCCGGTTTTATACCATCAGGAGCCGCAGCAAGCGGATCTGCCTTGACACCGATTTCCCAGGGGAACATGACTGCAAGATAGATCAGCAGACCAAAACCGATCAGCCAGCCGATGCCATCTTTAGCAAGGAAGTTCGGGAAAAACTTTTCGTAACCTTTGACCAATCCGGCCTCCTTGTAACCGATCGGCACTGAAGCACCCAGAACCTGAACGAGCATGAGATGCGCAGAAAGCACAAGCATGACAAGTCCCGGCAACAACACGACATGCATGGCAAACATACGGGTAAGTGTCTCGCCTCCGACTTCCTCACCGCCGCGAAGCAGTTTCACAATGAACTCTCCGCCCGGCGCAACTTTAGGCACTTCGGTACCGATCTGTGTAGCGAAGTATGCAAGCTCGTTCCAGGGAAGCAAATAACCGGTGAATCCGAAACCGAGTGTCAATACAAGAAGCACGAAACCGCTGACCCACATGAGTTCGCGCGGCTTACGGTATGCTTTCATGAAGAAGGTGCTGAACATGTGGATAAATGCCATGAGAACCATCAGGTTGGCCGACCATGCGTGTATCTGGCGAATAAGCCAGCCGAAAGGCACTTCGGTCTGTATGTACACGAAACGTGCAAATGCTTCTGCTTCAGTCGGTCTGTAGTAGAGAAGAAGAAGCAGCCCGGTAATGATCTGAATGGCAAAGAAAAACAGCGTCAGACCGCCAAAGTAATACCAGAAAGAAAGACGGTGCTGCGGCACTTCTTTTTTCTTCATGTAATCGATAACCGGAACCAGCACATTGAAACGTTCCTGAAACCAGCTTCCGACAGCGCCTGTTTTGCTGTCTTTGAATGGATCTGCTTCAGCACGCACTTCAGCGGGCTTGTAAACCCCTTTTTTAGCAGAACTTTCTTTTGCCGGCACGGGCTTTGCTGGCGCACCGGATTTGGCGGCAGACGGTTTCGCCTTGCCTGGAGCTGAGGATTTGGCAGCCGTCGGTTTTGGCTTTCCTGCGGACGACGGTTTCGATGCCGCCGCTTGTTTATTGTTGTTTTCTTCAGCCATATTTCTTGACTCCCTTGTTATTCAAGTAGTTTAAATTACGCTTTTGAAATTACCAGATTGTCACCATCCACCCTGACGTTGTAAGGAGCCAAAGGCAAAGGCTGAGGACCGGAAATAATCTTGCCGTTGTCTTCGTATCTGGCACCGTGACATGCACAGTAAATAATATCTTCATCGGCTTTCCACTGAACAAGGCAGCCAAGGTGGGTGCAGACAGCGCTGACCGCGCTGAGCTTTCCGCCGTTGTTGACAACGATGACCTTGTCTTTGTTGAATTGAAAAATTTTACCACTGTCTGGAGGAACCTCTGAAGCTTTACCAACGATTATCTCGTCCTGCTCTTTCACTTCTTCCTCGGCAGGCGGGATAATGTATTTAACCACCGGATAAAGCGCACCTGCCGCCACAACAGCTCCAACCCCTCCTACAGCCTTGCCGAGGAAGTTGCGGCGCTCAAAATCGACACCCTCAAGGGATGCGCCCCTTGTTTTGCCTCCGGGAACAGACCCGGAAGAGTGGCCGGCAGTACCTCCCTGAAGCGTATCCAGTCTTTCAGGGTTTTTGAAATTACTGTTTTGTGCCATTACTATCTATCTCCTTTTTTATGACTTGCAGGTCCTCCGAGACAAGCATTTTCAGAGTCAACCCTTGTATTAGCGTGCAAACATTCTGCGCCTTCTCCGACAGGCCGGAGCTGTCCTGTGCCTTTGGCTGCGGAGTAAGGTGCCCCGCAGGCGAGGTCGAATTTAAAAATTTTTCAGCGTTTAAACCAGTGCAAACAGGTTTTCACAAAATTATACCTGTCGTACATCCCCGACCTTGTCCCGTGCCGCCAGATCCGGCAACGGGTAAAAAATCTCAGTACCGGGAGCTTTAAACGTCCTGGACTGAGAAATTCCGAGATTCCCCTGAGATCGGCATGTTCCCGACCATCTTTGTGAAACCCGATATTCGAGCTGTATCGCAGGTAAAACGGGCCTGAATCAAGAACCTGTTTCTGCTGAATATCAACACGAAAATCATTTCTTGAAAAACTCAGAACCCGGCTGTGAACCGGAGCAAACAGGCCACGCCGCAAGCCCGATGCCCGAATCTGAAGCCCTTCATGTACCATAAGTTCCCTGCTGTTGTTATCATGCAGCATACAGAGTGCAAGCGGCCTGTAACCGGAGTTTCTGAAAAAAATCATATAGTAGACAAGATCATATTTGTCGGAAAATGCACGCCCCCAGTACCACGTGTCGATGTACTCATGCACAGGCATTGCGCCAAGATTGTGGTCATGATACCCCCTCGCACATAAATCGAACGTACGGCTCTTTTTTTTCAGCGTATCTTCAACAGTCACCAAACCCGAGACATCCGCCCTGGGAAGAGTAAGCAACCATTCATGACGCGGCACCTTTCCGTGATTGTTATTGTCGCATTTTCTGTAGGCATAGCGATGTCTGACATTAAACAGCAGCCGGGCGGTAATCCTCTGACGACGTGCCGGATAATCAAACGCTATGTCGAGGACATAAGACTGCTGCTGCCGGTCGTAATAGAAGCGGTTTTTTTCAAAACGTACATCTATATCACTACCGGTACTTTCAAACAGCGATGAGGGACCTTCCTTGATGAAGTTGACGGTTTCGCGGCCGTTTTCATAAAGTTGAAAGCTGAACCCTGAGTAATCGAGCGCTTTCGGCGGATTGAAACCTTTTTTTCGCCTCCAGTCCAGATAGTGCTCCATGTAGTAGGGGGAAAATGCAAATCCGGCAAACCAGATACAGACAAGCGACAAACCCTGCTCCTCATCTTCGGCATCGAAATACCACCACTCATAGGAACCGGGCTCCTGAAGATTATGCCAGATATCCCGATCTAATTCTGTGGAAATATTCATACCTGAGTTGAGCGTTTCAAATTGCGGTGGCTGCTTGATCAACGCTACCACTTTGAATGAAAACGTCCTGCCTGTTCTGCCTGTATGGTGTTGTAGGCGGGAAAATAAGGAAGAAATGAGAAAGCTGCACGATATCAGCAGAGGGGTTTCCGTCGAAATTGCCTGGTGGACAGAGAGGGAATCGAACCCCCGACACAAGGATTTTCAGTCCTTTGCTCTACCAACTGAGCTATCTGTCCTCAAAACGTGACTGCAAATATAAGGATAGAGATGAATTATGCAAAAAGAAAAATCCTTGCGTCTTTCGAAAACATGCGACGTGTTTATCCTACACCGATATTCAGGAAAAAGCATAAAAAAACAGCCTCTCTCAAGAAGAAAGTAGTAATGGGGGGGATTTTTTGCGGCGATTAAGACATCTTGCCTACAGGAACCACATTGGGACGCCTACGCCTTGGGCGCATCATGTTGCGGCGCATCCGCCTTCTCCCGCAGGAAAGCAGGCGCTCCTCAATACGGACCGACACTACCTGAAGCTCCGGAGACTGATAAGGAAGCTTTTGTCCGTTGTTTTTCATGTTTTGCTGTGCCATATGAACATGTTTTAAAAGATCGAAGAAACGATTACCGATATGTAACTAACTTAATGTAAAAAAGATACCCATTATCATGCAAGCATAACCACAAAAAAAACACACCGTTCTCAACGACCGCTATCCGGACAACAGCCATTTCTTGACCTCCTTGATTTTCCTGTGCTGTTCCTTTTCTGCAACTGTCTGCCGGCTGCCAAGAAAAAGCCGCCATGCAACATCCCAGTATTTTTTCATCCTGTCTTTATAATACAGGGGATAGCTCAATAGTACCTGGAAACGGTTTTTTACCGATGGGTATTTCAATGCAATGGTACGCGGCGACGGGAAAAGCGCCTTGAGCATAAACCCCGCTTTTTGCCCGCCGTCTTCCTCCGACATGATTGAAAAAACCGGATTGTTGGGCTCGTAGGACGCAAAGACAAGCTCTCTGGATATTTCCATGTATTGCTCCTCAAAATCCCGGGGCTTTACCCGCTCAAGATATTCTTTCGATACCTGCACATCGAGTAAGCCGGCAATCAACTGCAGATTCACATACAGTGCCCTTACAGCATTCCAGGTAACCGCAATGTCATAAAGCTTGTTCCAATCCATGACATTCATAAAGACATGTATTGTCATTGCAAGATCGTACAACCCCCGCAGACCAAGACAGAACGTATGATTAGCAAGGTGAACACATAAATGGAGCAGCAGGTCTTCAGGTGAAAGCGCCCGAATACATCCCCCTGGATAACCAAGCGGCTTTGATCTTTCCCATAGTGCCTCAATATCAATTTGCACATCATCTCCCGGATCCATAAGATCCCAGTGAACCTCTACCAGCAGCCCGCTTTCATCGATGACATAACGCAGATGATGCCCCCTTTCAAGAAAAGGAATCTTGTTTTGCTGCATAGGCATAAAACCTGATGCCGCAAGGATGCTTTCAAAAGCATCCAGGTCTTTTTTTCTGACCAGGACATCCACATCGCTCATTTCACGAAGAGCGATATCCTGATAAACATGCTGAGCAAGATACATCCCTTTCAGGGGAATAACCGGTATACCGGCACCATCACACACAGCGAATACTTTGCCAAGACAGTGATAACGACGAACATTCTGCTCAGCCGCTCTGAGATACGCAGCATGCATTTTCTTCCCGGCCTCTTCAGGCACAGAGATCCCGGAAGTTTGAACGCTCTTATAGAACAACGGCGTTATGCCGTGCGTGTTCGTCTCCCTGACCAACTGTTCCCAGTCCTCCCCTGAACATTCCCTCAGGGCGGAAGTAAAGGACACGTCTGAAGAACGGAGAAGATCGAGCAGAATTGTACGAATTTTCATCTCGTTCATCCTGTCCTCCCCTGTGATCGATAGTGTTTTGCCTGGGCATGGTAAAGCTCGGCATAATGTCCCTTTTTCTTCACCAGATCATCGTGTTTTCCTTTCTCAACTATTTGTCCTTCTTTTACAACATAAATACAGTCGGCCATTTGTATTGTTGAAAAACGATGGCTGATGAGAATTGCACTTCTCTCTGCGAGCAGGGTGCGAAAATTTTGTAAAAGCTGCTCTTCAGCTATCGGGTCCAGAGAGCTGCTTGGCTCGTCGAAAATGAAGATATCGGCATCCCGCCAGAAAGTTCTGGCAAGAGCGATTTTCTGCCATTCTCCAATACTCAGCTCATGTCCATCGGTAAACCACCTGCCCAGCTCGGTGTTGTACGCATCCGGAAGTTTTTCTATAAAAGATGCGGCTCCGCAATGATGAGCGACTTTTTTTATACCTTCTTCATCCGGCGGTACAGCTATATTTCCAAGCCAGATATTCTCCCGCACAGTCAAAGCATAGTGCGCGTAATCCTGAAAGACCACACTCACCCTTTTTCGCCATTCGACAGGATCAAACTTCCGAAGGTCTATATTGTCTACTGTTATTTTTCCTGCAGTCGGATCGTACAACCTGCAGAGAAGCTTAACGATGGTTGTTTTTCCTGAGCCGTTATCACCTACAAGCGCAATCACTTCTCCTGGTGAAAGAGTCAGGTCTATACCTTTGATTGCAGGACGGGTACTGCCGGGATAAGTAAATTCAAGCCCCTTGCATTCAATTCCTGTTTTAACCTTGTCAGGTACGGGCACGGGGCTTGAAGGTTTTGTGATTTCAGGTTGTATCCCAACAAATTCATGAAGATTCAACAAAAACAGATTGTCCTCATATAACTCGGCAAATGCATAAAACAAAGACTGCATGTAGCTCAATCCTCCCTGGAAAGCAAGATAAAACGCCACGAGTTCACCAAGTGTCGATTGTCCCTTGACGGTCATGGACACAATCCAGACAACAGAACCAAACAAAACCATTACTACCAGCAATTGAGAAATCATGTCCATAACAGCTCTCGATCGGAGAAGATCAAGACGCTGTTCCCGCATGATCTTTTTCAGTAACTGAAACCGTTCACGGAACAGGTTGCCGAGGTTGAACACCCGCAACTCTTTCGCTTCTGCCATATCCGTCAGAACACTATGATAATACCATGCCCGTCTCTCTGATTCTGTCTGTGATTTGTCGAGTTCATAGGACTTCTGAGAATAGAGGATACGAATAACGGCAACAGGTATCGTTGCCAGCAACAATGCAAGGACAAGAAAACCATTGAACGAAAACAGCAGGATAACAACACCGAGAAGCGCTGTAATGCTCCGGGCAATTTCTATCAACCCGTCAACAATGCGGGGTAAACGGAGCGGTGCCTCCTCTTGTGCCCTGTGAAGTGTATCGTAGTAAGAAGGATCCTCATAGTACGCAAGATCAACAACATGTGATTTTTCATGGAGCATGTCCGCAACCCTGTCCGAAAGGATCAACGACTGTGCGGTACTGGTATATTCCCCCAATGAGCGCGACAACGCGGCACAAAGCGCGACAACAGCAGCAAGACCCACCCAGACAAAAAGCAGTGAATAGTTTTGACTTTCCTGTCCTGAAGAACCAAGAACAGCCGATGCTGTATCGACAATCTGTTTCATCAGATAAAATGCCGCGACAGGGAACAGCCCCTGCACAAAAACAAGGAAGGCATTGACTGCCGTCCAGCCGGCAGCATACCGCCATACTATGCTCAGGCTTCGGTTCAGTTGAAGAACTGTTTTTATCCTGAATCGCAGGGCCGAAAAATCTACCATGCAGGGTCCCGCCTCATTGAATTTGTTATTTGTAATTTTTCAGCTAATCGGGGGGTCATGTACCGCAAATATCCGGATTTCCCTGTTATTCAAACGGTTGAAGACCTGACGATCCTTCGCATAAATGAACGCAGAAAAACAGCGAGGCGGTAGAGCAGCGTTCCCAGGGGACAAAGCAGCATCCATACCAGCCCGGCTGTTTTCCATAGTCCTTCATTGTGAACACGTACCTGTTTCCTGTGCCTTGAACATACAACCTTTCCAATGATGTCTTTTTCGCTGAAAGGCCCCTCACAATCAAAAATAAAGTGGAAGTCGCCTCGAAGATAGACAATACCTTTGCGTTTCCTCACAACCCTGTGCATGACAAACTGATCATGCTGAGACGCTGCAAGAACAATCGAACCCCGCTCAGGGCTGGAATGCAGAGGTTCAAGTTCCACAGTATCACCATCGTATATAAAGGGCGTCATACTGCTCCCGTTTGCTGTCATCCGCACCTGCTGATTCCTCATCAGTGCATCTGCAACAATGGGCATAAAATCTTTACCTGCAACGATCATAAAACTGAACGAACAAAGTCAACAACAGAAGGCTCCGCCCGACATCGCAACAGGTATACTGGTGTATTTTTCACTAACCTGTCCAGATTCGAAAAAGCACGCTGCATAAGCGATCTGTCCCAGTATGGCAAAAACGCCCTGCAGGCAAGCATAGCTGCAGCTTTTTCCGGTGAAAGAAGTGTCATCCTGTTTTCGACGTCCTGTTCGAGAAGGATGAGGGCTTTGAGCGGGACAGAATGATTGGAAGCGATGTGAGGCATTCCTCCCCAGGGAGTCCCGTAGCACACTGCGCCTCCCTTCCCCAAGGTACGGATAGCAACCCTGTCGTCTGTCATGGGGATCACCCCCGGCTCATGAATCCAAAAATCAAGCTGAGTGCTTTTTCCTGCTCCCGAATGCCCTGAAAAAACAATACCATGACCATTGTCATCGATACCCGCAGCATGAAGAACAATCCCATCTGAAAGCACCATCGCCGAGCGGACCATCAGTTCTCCTGCCCCGAGAGCCAGAAGACTGTGCCAACCATGCCCGAAACGCCTTTCTGTCAGTGTCACACGGTCCCACGAATTGTCAGCGAAAAGAAGACACCTGACCTCCTCTTTCCTGCAAGCTGCAGTCCGATCAGCATAGCTGATTTCAGCACACCATGCTTCACCATTTTTGAACATTCTCCAGATAACACCCGGATCATAGACAAGCTCCCCCTCCCCTTGGAGAATTTCGGAGCTTTCCTCCCACTCCAGCAAAATCCTGCCCGCCGGATTCTGTGATTTACCGAAAAACGGCTCAAGCAAGCCGTCGATGCGCAGTTCAGCAGAAGAGAGCGGACTCTTCAGATCGATCTGAATATCCGCTATGGACAAGTAGATCGAGCTATTTTTGGGACTCATATCGTTTTTTCCTTTCGTGTGCGATGCTGCAAAGATAGTCTACACTGCCCGCCATTTTTCCGTTTTCAAGATACGACCAGGCAGGACAAATGGCACAATACTTTATGACATCACAGTCAAGGCATTCTGCTGAAAGTTTTGGCGCACCCTCGACAAAACGTCGTAACTCTCCCCAGGCCTTCCTGAAACCGATGTCAGGAACTTTTGCTCCTGGAGCAGGAAAGTCCGAACAGACATTCATGGCTCCGGTGAAATCAATGACAAACGATGCCCTACCGGCCTGGCAGTAAAAATTGTCGGTTTTTGAAACCACTCCACCGCCGCACCACTCCTCAACTGCATATGGATCGGACGCCTCAATCGTAACTGCTTCAGAAGGGGTCAAACGACATTCTTCAATCTCAGAAGGCATACCGTCAGCCCTTCTGGTAAGAAGCCAGGATGCAGTGAACGGCAAACCCCAATGCCTTGCCATTTTCTGCATAGCGTCAAGTTCATCAACGTTCTGCCGGGTAATCGTGGCCTTTAGGCCAACATTGATGTCCCTTTTGACAAGAGCTTCGATTCCTTTCATGCATCGCTTAAAACTACCAGGAACACGGGTAACGGTTTCATAAGTACGGGTATTTGCTCCATACAATGATACCTCGATACGATGAGGTGGAGTCTCGGCAAGCTTGTCGGCAATGGAGTCTGTAACCAGTGTAGCGTTGGTATAGAGAGAGATAAGAAACCCCATTCCCGTAAGCGGCCTGTATATCTCAAAAAAGTCCGGGAGAACAAATATTTCTCCGCCCGTCAGAAGCAGAAAAAGCATCCCCTCGTCTTTTGCCTGTCTGGCGATTTCAATCCATGTATCTGCAGAAAGCTCTCTAACTATCACAGCAGAATCGGAAACCGGCCTCGAAATGTAGCACATGGAACAAGCATGGTTACAGCGACCGGTCAGCTCAAAAGTACCGCTCAACGGCTGGCAGCGTTCTGCAGCAATTCTCTGAAGTTTACTTACAAATGTACCATAATCATCAGTAAGCTTGCTCATTCCAGCAGACCGTTTTGATCCAGTTTATCGACAAAAGACCTTACGTCTGAAACAGCCTGCTCCATAGTAACCTCAAACCTGTCTGCAATAGCAGCGGCAAGATCGTCTATGGTACAATCCTTTTCAAGCAAGTCCCAGATAAATGCTGCGGTTTCATTCAACGTAATGATCCCGTTGGTATCCATAACCTGGGCACCGACGGGAACGAGAAGGTTTTCACCCCCGACAGTCTGCAGGAGAAAGCTTTCCTTGCGTATCATAATAAACAGGTATTATTGTCGTCCTTAAGCACCGCCACTAAGCACAGAATAACAAAAAACCAGGACATCATGAACTGAAGGGGCTGACTCTCTCAATCCCTTTTCTGAGCCGCCGAAGAACGGTCTCCTTTCCCAGGACTTCAAGCATATGGTACAGGCTGGGGCCAAACCCTACACCGGAGACAAGTATTCTGACCGGGTGGATCAGGAACGCAGGTTTTTTCCCCCGAGGTGCAACGAAATCCTTGAGGGCCGCCTCGAGGCTGTCGGCACTGAAATCGCCGGTTTTTTCAAGTACCGTAATAAACTCACCGACGACCTCGTTGGTATCGGCTACCCATCGTTTTTTGACGGCCTTTTCTTCGTACTCTTCAGGATCGAAAAAGAAATAGTTTGAAAAGGTAATGAACTCATGCTCAAAGCTTACCCGTTCGCGCATGAGCTCAATAACCTGACCGAGGTACTCATCGCTTGCAATACGATCGACGTCCATGTCGGTGTTTTTTTTCTCAAGCTCCTCATAAAGGAGGGGCTTGATCACGCTGATGATCGCTTCCCGGGAACGGCCTTTAATATATTGCTTCTCAAGCCACCCGAGTTTTTCTACATTAAACACCGATCCAGCCTTTCCAACCCTCTCAAGACTGAACTTCTCCTTGAGTTCATCCAGGCTGTACACTTCCCTCTCACAGCCCTCTCCTTCATTCCATCCGAGGAGTGCCACAAAGTTGACGATGGCCTCAGGGCTGTACCCCTTATTGATAAAGTCTTCTGCGGCAACATCCCCCTGGCGTTTGCTGAGTTTCGAACGATCCGGATTGAGAAGCAGAGGCAAATGGGCAACTTTCGGCGGTTCCCATCCGAAAAACTCATACAGCAAAAGGTGTTTCGGCATCGAAGAAAGCCACTCCTCTCCCCGAATGACATGACTGATCTCCATAAGATGATCATCAACCACGCTGGCAAAATGATAGGTCGGAAAGCCGTCTGATTTCATCAGCACCTGATCGTCAACAGTTGCCGAATCAAACTCCACGGGGCCGCGAACCATATCTTCGAACATGATGGAAATATAGTCCGGCACCCTCATACGAATAACATACGGGACCCCTTCTTCAAGTTTTTTTCCGATCTCGCCCTCCGGCATGGACCCTCCCATATCTTCGGGAAGCCATTTGCGGTTATACTTCGGCTGCATACCTTGTTTCATCTGAAGCTTTCTGTTCTCTTCAAGCTCTTCTGCTGTTGAAAAACAGTAGTATGCATTTTTCCGTTCGAGGAGTTGCAGGCAGTATTTACGGTATATCTCAAGTCTTTCGGACTGAACGTATGGACCGAAATTACCGCCGTGCATGAAGCTTTCATCGGGAACAATGCCCGTCATTTCAAGAGTTTTCAGCAAACTTTTATCGGCACCTTCCACTCTTCTCGCCTGATCGGTGTCTTCAATCCGTACAATGAAATCACCGTTCATGTTTTTCGCGTAAAGATAATTATAGAGGGCTGTGCGCAATCCCCCTACATGGAGGTGTCCTGTAGGTGATGGAGCAAATCTCGTTCTTACCCGCTGACCTGGAGTTGCTTGCATAATAAACTATGGGATATTGACTGAAATCTTGTGCACTTTTCAGGTGTATGTAAAGGCAATGAATTTAAAAAAAAGTCCCTGTTATTCCTATAGCTGCAGCCTGTTACCCGACCGCCATTCGTTTCCCCCGCCCACTTGAAAAACATGCATCCTTCGACCCTGCTGTTCAGCTTTAATGCTAAAACCTGCCGTTGTGTTAAACTTTTAATCTGCCCTTATAGTTTTACTTTTAATTACTTTAAAAAAGGCAAGTTACCTTGAATCATCAAAAGAAGACCCATACAAATGGCCGATAAAGAAGGGAAAAGAAGCCAGACGCCAAACAAATTCAGACCGGTAAAAGACCAGAACCCCGACTCAGGAGGATGGTTCGGAGGCGGAGGAAACGGAGAAGTGCCAAAAGACCGGTTCCCCAAGATATTGATCTATATAATGTTGTTTCTGGTGTTCATATTCGTGTTCCAGAGATTCTTTGTGCAGGATGATTCGAGGGAAATAACTTACAACGAGTACCGTAAAGTCCTTGGACAGGACCGGATCGTATCGCTCACGGTTGAGACTGCACCGGACAAATCCGCAGTATTGAGAGGCGTGCTGAAAAGTCCCGTAACCCTCCAGCTCGTTGACGGTTCTACGGGTCAGGTTGACCGGTTCTCCACCAGAGTTCCCGGGTTTTCAATAGAACAGGCCGACCTTCTCGCGGAAAAGGGTATTGAAGTAAAGGTACGGGAAGGCTCGAATGACCTCAACAACTTCCTTATACTGCTTGCCCCCTGGCTGATATTCGCTGCGATTTACTTTTTCATTTTCCGGCGCATGTCCATGCAGAACGGCGGCGTTCAGAAAAATATTTTTGCTTTCGGCAAAAGCCGTGCGAAACTGATGAGTGACTTCGACGTCAAGGTAACTTTTGAAGATGTTGCCGGCGTCGACGAAGCAGTAGAAGAACTCAAGGAGACTGTCGAGTTTTTGATGAGCCCCGAAAAGTTTCAGCAAATCGGAGGCAAAATTCCCAAAGGGGTGCTCCTTCTCGGTCCTCCCGGAACCGGCAAAACACTGCTTGCCAAAGCTATTGCAGGCGAAGCGAAAGTCCCGTTTTTTTCTATATCGGGAGCTGACTTTGTAGAGATGTTCGTCGGCGTCGGTGCGGCAAGAGTACGCGACCTGTTCGAGACGGCGAAGAAAAACGCACCGTGCATCGTTTTCATTGATGAGATCGATGCTGTTGGCCGGAGCCGCGGAGCGGGACTTGGCGGTGGCCATGATGAACGCGAGCAAACGCTGAACCAGCTTCTTGTCGAAATGGACGGGTTCACAACCAAGGATAATGTTATTCTTATCGCTGCAACAAACCGTCCTGATGTTCTCGATACAGCCCTGCTCAGGCCGGGGAGGTTCGACCGTCAGATAACAATCGACAAACCGGACATTCGCGGAAGAGTAAATATACTGAAGATCCATTCCCGCAAGACGCCTCTTGCAGGAGATGTGGAAATCGAAAAAATAGCACAGAGCACTCCCGGCTTTTCCGGGGCCGACCTTGCAAATCTCATTAACGAAGCTGCTCTGCTGGCATCCCGTGAGGAACGCAAGGATATCTCGCTGGATAATTTCGAAGAGGCCAGGGATAAAATACTGATGGGCCCCGAGCGAAAAAGCATGTACATTTCCGACGAACAGAAAAAAATCACCGCGTATCATGAGTCCGGTCATGTTCTGGTGGCAAAATTCACCAAAGGTTCTGATCCTATTCACAAGGTAACCATCATACCGAGGGGCCGCTCGCTGGGCCAGACAGCTTACCTGCCCGAAGAAGACCGGTATACACAAGACAGGGACAACCTGATTGCAATGATCACCTACGCACTGGGCGGAAGAGCTGCAGAAAAGCTGATATTCAACCAGACCAGCACAGGCGCGGAAAATGATATTGAACGGGCTACCGAAATCGCACGGAAAATGGTACGAAACTGGGGCATGAGTGAAAAACTGGGACCGATCAATTACGGTAACGGCCATAAAGAGGTATTCCTGGGCAAGGATTACTCTCATGTTCGCGAATACAGTGAGGAAACAGCCCTTCAGATCGACGTAGAGGTTCGCAATATCGTCATGGAATGCATGGAAAATGCAAAGCGCATACTCAGCGAGAAAAAGAACCTTCTGCACGCACTTGCCGATGCGCTGATTGAAAAAGAAATATTGAACGGCGATGAGATCGACGCCATTATTGAGGCAGGCGGCGGTGCTGTAGCCCTTTCATAACCCATTTCCTGGAGAAGCCTGTCATGCAGATTTTCTGGATGTTGCTTACGGGGGTAGCCGCAGGAGTTTTTTCCGGCATGTTCGGTATAGGCGGTGGCCTTATCATTGTTCCTGTACTTGTGCTGATCATGGGTTTTTCTCAACATACCGCAAACGCCACCTCCCTGGTTGCGTTGCTTCTCCCTGTAGGGCTCCTGGGTGTACTTGAGTATTACAGGGCAGGAAAAATAACAACGGAGCATATCTGGTTTGGAATCGTTATCGCTGCCGGCCTTTTCGCCGGAGCGTTTCTCGGCGCGAAAATCGCAACATCTCTGACTCATGAGATGCTTCGTAAAATTTTTGCAGTGTTTATAGGAATTGTTGCGGTAAGAATGTGGTTACAATAATTGTTGGTAACGTTATCTAACCTTAGAACTTAAGCACTATGGGAAACACAACGACAAAAGCAGATCTTGTTAATACCATCTCTCACAGGACAGGGCTGACCAAGCATGAAACCGAATCGGTGGTTGACTGCCTTTTCGAAAGCATCATTGATTCGTTGAAGACCGGAAAAAGAATAGAGATCAGAGGGTTCGGTTCCTTCAATATCCGCTATAAAAACCAGCGGCTGGCACGCAACCCCAGAACAGGTGAGAAGGTGTCGGTAAACGCAAAAAACGTCCCGACGTTCAAGATCTCCAAAGAGTTCAAGCACGCAGTGAGCCAAAGTCTCAAGGTATAACGAGGCTGAAAACCGGCAAGCTCAACCGTTGATTTGTAGACTGATTGTGACTACCGGGATACCGTCAAGCTCAACGTGCTGAACATAAGGGTAAGACTATACTGCTCACATAAAAAACACAGAGCGCCCGGTACTCCCTGCTGGAACAATTTCCCCTCGTGGCTCTTACAGATAAAACGGATCTTCCTCCAGTTCAAGCTCAAGATTGTGCTTGTTGGCAAAACATATCTTGATATAATGCCTGTTTTCTTCCTTGAAGATATCTGCCCCTTTTTCCGCGGCATGCAGAATGATATGGCCTTTGCATCGGCCGAGTTCCTTGCGAAGGTCGCCACTTTTTCTGAAAACCAAGTTTGTATATTGCTCCCCTTCGCGAACCGCCAGTTCCGCATTGCCTTCGCAAAAGTCGGTTAACAGGTCAGGTACCGCAAGGAGAGACATTTCCTTGCCAATCCATACACTGAGCAGTTCGAAGTGAAACGGAAGAAAAACCGAGTTTCTGAACACCATTCCCTTCTCCCCTTCCTGTATTGCCTGGACAAATCCTTTCATTATGTCAATCCCCTGAGTTGATCGTTTCTATCCATCCCCTGCAATCTGTGCTTGCTACAAATTAAAAAACACAAACCATATCACTGCAAATACCGGAACCAGTATCGGCAGCGAGTACTTATACACATATTCAACAAAACCCGGAACATCAACATCAGCCTGCTCGGCGATATTTTTAACCATAAAGTTCGGAGCATTGCCGATGTAGGTTATGGCACCGAAAAACACCGCCGCAACTGATATGGCAAGAAGGTAAATATCCGACGGCACATCGGAAGGAACCGGAGACGGGATGCCATCGGCAAAACTTCGCACAGCATCAACCGACCCGATATCCGAGCCGAATTTCCCCATCGAGCCGGCAAGGAAGTTCAGGTAAGTCGGGGCATTGTCCAGCACACCCGAAAGAGAACCGGTGAGCCAGTAAAAACGGGAAACGGAAAATTCCGTTGCATGGGCTTGCGCATAGGCTCCGATAAGTTCGAGGGCCGGAATCATGGTTGCAAAAATGCCGATAAAAAGAAAAGAAACTTCTTTGATGGGCTCAAAATTGAACTCATTGCCTTTCATCGCATCCTCATCAGCGGTTTTGAAAGCTGCGACAGCAACGGTAAACATGATAACTTCACGGATACCGAATGGAACGTGAAGCATTTCCTGAAGGCTCGGAAAACCCGGGATTACCGCCGGATCCATAAACACGGAGGCAATGATTATACCAAGAAACACAAAACTCCTGGCGCCCTGAATTTCCAGACCTTTTCCAGTGTGACTCTCAAAATCCTTCGGAACGGTTCCCTTACCGACCATAGTATCGAAAATCATAAAGAGCGCTATCAGAACAACAACAGTAACCAGCCAGATATGCCATATTTCGGTCAGAATCCAGAAAAACGGGACGCCTTTGAGGAAACCGAGGAACAGAGGCGGATCGCCTATCGGTGTCAACCCGCCACCGATATTACTTACAAGGAAAATAAAGAAAACAATATGAAACGGTTTGAGACGCCCTTCGTTGATACGCATATAGGGGCGAATCAAAAGCATGGAAGCACCGGTTGTACCGATAACATCGGCCAGAACCGATCCGAAAAAGAGCAACCCTCCGTTAACCAGCGGCCTTCCACGTGTCCCAATCTTGATCAGAATTCCTCCGGAAACAATAAACAGCGATCCGATAAGAGCTATAAAAGAAATGTACTCTTCAAGGGTATGCAATAATACGTGAGTACCGTGATCCATGAAAAAACCGTAAAAAAAAACAACAATCGCCCCGAGACCGACTGCAATCTTCGGGTAATGGTGTTCCCAGAAATGGTGATAAAAGAGCGGGCCGGTTGCAATCATGACCAGCAGGATAACAAAAGGAACAACCATCCAGACCGGCGGCAGGTGGTGAGTCTCCTCGGCAGCATGAACTGCTGCAACACCATTGGCAACCTCGCTTGCATGCAGAACACCGTTGAAACCGACAGATATCGTGACAATTGCAATAACGATGAAAAACAAAGAGCGCAACAACGTGTCTCCCATATTCTTATTCCCCTTCAAACTCCGTAAGGCAATAGAGCTTATACCCTTTGTTCTCGAGCTTTTTCTGACCGCCGATATCAGGCAGGTTGACAATAAACGCCATTTCGACAACTACACCACCAACTTTCTCAACCAGTGCCGCCCCGGCAAGAGCCGTTCCTCCGGTAGCAAGAAGGTCATCAACAAGAAGAATCCGGGTACCTTTTTCCAGAGCGTCAATATGCATTTCCACTTTATCGGTCCCGTATTCAAGCTGGTATTCCTGATCGACGACTTCACCCGGAAGTTTACCTGGCTTTCTGATTGGAACAAACCCCTTACCCAAGGTATAGGAAAGCGCTCCTCCTATAATAAAACCTCTTGCCTCCATGCCGACGATCATGTCGAATTTCACTCCGTTTTCGATGTAATGCTGTGTCAGTTGGTCGATAACAAGCCTGAATCCTACAGGGTCCTTGAGAAGTGTCGTGATGTCGCGGAACATGATACCTTTCTTCGGGTAGTCGGGTATGGTGCGAATACGGGATTTAATAGCCATTGCTGTAATTATTTAGCCAGGTTAACAAATTAGACAAACAAACTCTCCCGGTATGAGGAGATATTCCGGCAAAAATGGCTTCTAAGTTACAAATCTGCCCTCTAAAATCAAATCTTCGTTCATGTTTTGGATATAAACCTTTTTCTCTTTACCGACAAGACCGACAGCATCTCCCGGAGTCTCCGTTATAAGCTGCACCCTGATGTAGTTACGGGAATAACCGGCAATCATGCTCGCCCCTCCTTTTGCGGCCTTGTACTCTTCGAAAAGGACATCGAGAGTCTTCCCTGTGTACTGCAGCGTAAACTCACGCTGTTTCCTTTCGGCGAGATCAAGAAGCAAACGGCTCCTTGCTCGTGATGTCCGGGATGAAATCTTTTGGCGGACTCCTGACGACACCTGTCCTGCAAGCGCTGTCCCCGGCCGAAGAGAACAGGTAAAAACATGCAGGTAAGCGGCAGGAAGGCTCTCCAGCAACTTGAACGTTGCCTGAAAATCAGCCTCGGTCTCCCCCGGATACCCGACCATGACATCGGCACCGATAGCACAATCCGGTATTGTCTCAACTGCCTTCAGCAGTCGCTGCCTGTAGCCTGCTGATGTGTACCGGCGACGCATTGCGGCAAGGATATCGTCAGAACCCGACTGGAGAGGAAGATGAAAATGAGGCATGATCTTCGACGAAACAGCAACCGCATCTATCAACCTGTCACTGAGTACATCCGGCTCGATCGAGCTTATCCTGATCCTGCTCACATCGACCGCCTCGAGTTCCTGCAACAGTTCGACAATGGTGGCTCCTTCACTCCGGTAATCGGCAATATTGACACCGGTCAGCACAATCTCATGATACCCTGCTTCCGCAAGCTTCCCCGCACCTGCCAGCACTGTTTGAAGAGGTACGGAGCGTGAATTTCCCCGCGCAAAAGGGATAATGCAGTAAGCACAGCCGTAATCACATCCGTCCTGGATTTTTAGAAAAGCGCGTGTCCTTCCCCACTTCCTGTCATATACGAGAGAATGAGCAGGCACAGCTTCTTTTATAGTCCCAGGAGATGAAACTTCCCTGTATAACGTTTCCTTACAACCTGTTATATACTTTTGTAGTATAAATTTTTCCTTTGAACCAAGAATAACATCAACTCCTTCAATACGTTCTATACTATCGGGGGCCAGCTGGGCATAGCAGCCCGTTACCGCTATCCTGCTTTGCGGATATTGCTTTATCATTTTTCTTATCTGCCGCCTCGATTTCTGCCCTGCCTGCCCGGTAACCGCACATGTATGTACAATGACAAGGTCAGGTTTATCATCACCGGTCGTTATCTCCCAGCCATCCCGAACAAAACCGTCCAGTATCGATGATGTTTCCGCATAGTTGAGTTTGCAGCCAAGCGTAATAGCGAGAACACGTTTTTTTTTCTGAACTTTACTCATAAAACAAATATTGCAAATCGCTAATCAAGCTACAACATACAGGGCACCTCTATTTATTGTCATGAGCGTTTCAAGTGCAAGGCGAACGGAGCGCAGAAACCTCTTTTTATCCGATCAACGATGCAATTGAAGTGCGAAATAAATAAATAGAGATTCCCTACAGTACATATATTTTACTGCGCAACATGCTATAGCAACATGTTTGCCGATAAAAAATAATAAATGTATTGTATACAGATATCGTTTCTTTTATATTAGTGTAGTTTGGCATGCAGTAAGAGTAAGAACAATAAAAACATATATGCGATGAACATGCAAAAAAGAGATGTATCAGCCCCGGACAAATATGATCTTTTTATTCAGAAAATTGATCAGTTTCAGTCTCTTGTCGAAAAGAAAAAAGAATTACAGGACACCATAGCACAGATACAAAACGAATACGATGAAAAAATCCGTCCTATTGAGAACGAGCTTGCTGTTGTGATAAAAAAACTTGACCAAAACCTTTCAAAGCTTGAATCAGCAACGGAAGCAACAACTGCCAAAGGCGGATATACCAAGTACGGCAGGGGTCAGCTCGGCACAGCAATCAAGGAGCTTCTCCGTTCCAATCCCGACAGGGAGTTTAAACCCAAAGACATTGCAGATGCCCTCAATACAAAGGGAACTGCCGTAAGCCTCTGGTTCAACAAATACGGCATAGCGGACAGTGAAATTGATCGCATCCCGGCAGGCAAGGGCGGTAAACGGTTTGTCTACAAAATCAAGTAAGCTTTTCACCTTTAGCGGTTTTTCTTTCCGATACATCGCAAGGCGGCCCGGATGAGCCGCCTTGTTCTCACCTATTCGCCGTATCTATTATTTCTGCTCTCTTTTTGACTTTGTCAATATCCCAGATTTCTCTTGTTTCTGAAAAAGTTGAGCGCAAGAGCCACCATCAGCATGTTGCCAAGCAAGGATGATCCGCCATAAGACAGAAATGGAAGCGGAACACCGATAACGGGAAAAAGCCCGATGGTCATCCCGACATTTATCATGACATGAACCAGCCAGAGAGAAACAAATCCGACAAGCGTCAACTCCACGAACTTGTTTTTGATAACACTCACAAGCCAGAGCATTCTCAGGAAAAGAGCCAGGAAAAGGCTGAGAAGAATCATGCTGCCGATGAGCCCCATCTCTTCACCGATAACGCAGAAAATAAAGTCGGTCCACTGGGCAGGAATAAAACGCAGTTGTGTCTGTGTGCCTTCCAGAAACCCTTTTCCGAATATTCCTCCGGACCCGATGGCAATTTTTGCCTGCAGGGCATTGTAACCGGCCCCTTGCGGATCCGACATGGGGTCCAGAAAGGTCTGGATACGCTTCATCTGGTGTGGCTGCAGTATATCCGCTGCAAAACGGAAAGTGAACAGACCGCCGGCAAAGCCGGCAAGCGATACGATAAGCTGAGAGAAACGAAAGCCCTTGCGCATAACAATCAGAGCTGCAAAAACAAGAACAGTGAATACTATCAACAGATATATATTAAAAAAGCCTGTAACGGTAAGCAGAAAAGGAACTACCATGAGCAGCAGATAATAAACATTGAACCCTGCCATGATCATTACCGGAAAGATAAAAGAAAGATAGGTCAGCGTTGTCCCCATATCAGGCTGAAGCATAACCAGGCCTGCCGGTATGACAGCTATTAGAATCGCAAGAAACACATCGTTACGGGATGTAATATCCGTATTATCGCTGGAAAGATATCTCGCAAGAGCAAGAATAGTGGTAACCTTTGCTATCTCTGAAGGCTGTATACCGATGAAACCTATGCGCAGCCAACTGGTTGCACCTGAAACTTTTGTTCCGAAAAACAAAACCACTACAAGAAGAAATAAACCGGCAACATATAAACCATAGGAATACTCCATTATTTTCCTGTAATCGGTATAATATATAACAGCCATAACGATCAGGCCGATACCAAACCATGCAAGCTGTTTGTAGAACAGGTCGATTGCTCCCACCCCGTTACTGGCACTGTATATGGCAAGCAGACCAAAGCCTATAAGACCTGCCATAAACCCAAACAGCCATATATCCATCTTGTTGTAACGGTTTACCATTTCTTCCTCTGATCAAAATTCAAAAATAAAAAGTCAAGAAAGCCCTGTATCCTTCTTCCAGTTAAAAAATAAAAGCCTCCCGTCACCTGTTACCATAAAATTTAGTATAGTACAAACAATCCGTAAGAGCCTAAACCATTATTCATGTCCAACGAAACAGCCTTTGCCTGCGGATATGCAGCTATCGTCGGTCCGCCAAACGCGGGAAAATCAACCCTGGTCAACAAGCTTCTCAGTCATAAACTCTCTATTGTAACACCCAAGCCGCAGACCACAAGAAAAAAAATAACCGGGATTTACCATAATGATCACTGCCAGATAATCTTTCTCGATACGCCCGGTATTATGGATCCGGCGCAGGAATTACATGAATCGATGTTGAAGACTACACGTGTAACCCTGAAGGAAGCGGATGTAATCGTAGCCATGATTCCTGCCTCTAAAAAGGCGGACTTGTTTGACCGGAAATTCACTGACCTGCTTTTCCTGCAATGGCTGGATAAAACACAAAAACCGGTGGTCGTTGTACTGAACAAGGCGGATTTCCTGAAAAAAGAAGAGCAGGAAGAGGCGTTGCAGGTTATCCGGAAGCACTGGGAACCCGAAAAGGTGCTGGCGATCTCCGCATTACAGGGTACTGGAACGGATGGCCTCGTTGACGCCCTGCTTCCATTTCTCCCCCTGTCGGAGCCTCTCTACCCGGAAGACATTCTCAGCACGGCCCCCGAACGTTTTTTCGTGAGCGAGATTGTCCGGGAGAAAATTTTTCTTCACTATGAACAGGAGATACCCTACTCAACCGAAGTAGTTATTGACGAGTTTAAAGAACAGCATGAAAGCAATCCCTCAAAAAAAGATGTGATCCGTTGCTCAATCATCGTCGAGCGCGATTCCCAGAAGCATATACTTATCGGGAGGAAAGGCGCCGCTTTGAAAAAACTCGGCACGGCTGCAAGAAAGGACATCGAAGAGTTCCTCGATCGCCCCGTATTTCTTGAGCTGTTTGTGAAAGTCAGGCCGGACTGGAGAAAGAAAAAAGGGATGCTCAAAAGCTTTGGGTATTAAGGCAAAAAGGCCTCTTCCGGAAAAACGGAAGAAGCCTCTTTCTGCTCAATGTGAAATGCACGTGCTTTACTCGCCCTTTTCCTTGTCCTCGGACTTGGGCTGGGATTCAAGCTCGGCGCTGGCATCCTCGATCTCTTTCTTTTCGTTCGGGTGAGCCTGAAGATATTCCTCAATTTCCTCCTTGCTCTTGTCCTTGAAATACTCGAGCGCGGACAGAATGATTCGCTTGTTTTCCTTGTCGAACTCAATAACGCGCAACGGAAGATCATCTTCTACTTTGAAGGATGCATTAATGTCCTTCACTCCTCCCTGGAGAAGATGCGATACCGGAACAAACCCGTCTACGTCGCCCGGGAGGATAACAATCACACCTTTTTCTATGATCTGTGATATTTTTCCCACACATTCCGAACCAACAGCGTACTTCTGCTCAAACTCATCCCACGGATCAGGATTGATCTGCTTGTGCCCGAGTGCTATACGGCGAGCATTAACATCAAACTTCAGCACTTTAACCTCAAGCTCCTGATTTTTCTTAACCAGCTCACTGGGATGGCGGATCTTCTTGGTCCAGGAAAGATCGGAAATGTGTACAAGGCCATCCACTCCGGGTTCAAGCTCAACAAACACACCGAAATCGGTAATATTGCTGACTGTACCCTTGTGCAGAGAACCTTCGATGTACTTCTCTGAAAGAGCGATCCAGGGATCTTCGGCAACCCGTTTCATGGAAAGCGAGAGCTTTGTGTGCTCTTTATCGATGTTGAGGATAACACATTCAACATCCTGACCGAGAGATACAAACTGACTCGGATGCTTTATGTGCTGTGTCCAGCTCATTTCAGAAATATGGACAAGCCCCTCAATGCCCTTTTCAATCTCGACAAATGCGCCGTAATCCGTAATGGAAACAACACGGCCGTTTGTCTTGGTGCCTACAGGATATTTAATCTCGATATTTTCCCATGGATGAGCTTCAAGCTGCTTCATACCAAGAGAAACTCGTTTGGTCTCTTCGTCAAAACCGACAACAACGACCTTGATCGGCTGATCAAGTTCGACAACTTCAGAAGGATGATTGATCCTGCCCCAGGTGATATCGGTAATATGAACAAGACCGTCAAGGCCTCCGAGATCGACGAAGATACCAAAATCGGTGATATTCTTGACCGTCCCCTCGAGAACCATACCAACCTTGATATTGGCCAGCATCTCCTCACGTTTCGCTGCGTACTCTTCTTCGAGAATAACCTTGTGACTGACGACAATATTCTGCGTAACAGGATTGATCTTGACAACCCTGAAATCCATTGTCTGCCCGACAAGCGCGTCGAAGTCGCGGACCGGTTTGACATCGATCTGCGATCCCGGAAGAAATGCTTCGACCCCGGAAAGTGAAACGGTCATACCACCCTTTACACGGTTGATAATCTTTCCGTTTATAATGGTGTCGTTCTCGATGGAATCGTAGATCTTATCCCAGATCCTGAGAACGTCAGCTTTTCTCTTCGAGAGAATAAGCTGCCCCATTTTATCCTCGATGTTTTCGAGATACACTTCAACCTCGTCGCCGACTTCCAGTTCTTCCTCATCCTTGAACTCGAGTTTCGATACGATACCTTCAGACTTGAAACCCACATCAATGGTCACGTCCTTGTTCGAAATGGCGACGATAGTACCTTTAACGATTTCTTCTTCTGTAATTTCGTTAAGCGTGCTCGAATAGAGCTGCTCCATCTGATCAAGTTCTGAAGGCTCGTAGTTCGCGAAAAATTTTACACGATGGTTTTTAGGATCTGATTCCGTTCCCTTCTGTTGTTCGATTGTTTGCGTTTCTGACATTAATTGTTTCCTTCCTCTCTTGTGATTTTTGCCTTTCACCGCGAGAGATTTCAGCGAAAGGATTTTATGGTTAACGATTACGCAACCGTTCAAACGGCTGTTTTTTCCATTGCAAGATTATATACCAGTGACACCTGCTCATCAATAGTAAGGCCGGATGTGTCAACCTCTACCGCATCTTCATGTTTTTTCAGTGGCGCATGCGTACGGGCCGCATCATCTCTGTCGCGCTGCATGATCTCCTGCTCAAGTTCTTCGACCGACGGTACGGTACTGCCGGCATCTCCGTTTTTTTGAAGAAGCTCAGCGTACCGGCGCCGTGCCCTTTCGGAAGCGTCGGCTACCAGAAAAATCTTCAACTCGGCATCGGGAAATATGACGGTACCGATGTCTCTGCCATCCATAACCACGCCGCGTCCGGTCCCCATCGCTCTTTGCATTTGTTTGAGCCTGTCCCGGACCGGTTTCAAAGAACTGATAAAGCTCACATGACGTGAAATCCTGTTGTCCCTGATATCGGCAGTAACATCCCGGCCGTCCAGAAAAACACGCCCTCCTTTGAAGACAATGTCGACCTTGTGAAGCAGAGACTCAACTTCATCCGGGTTTTCGTGAAGACGTTCCAGCAAACCTGCCTCAAGCGCTTTAAGCGTAACAGACCGGTACATTGCTCCCGTGTCGATATAAGTATATCCCAGTTTTCCTGCCAACAGACGTGCCGTGGTGCTTTTACCTGAAGCAGCCGGACCGTCTATAGCTATGATTATTTTGGTTCCGCTACCGATAGCCGATACCTATAACATTTTAAGTTAGCCTGCTATTCTATAAAAAAATTTTGCTTTTTGCAAATATAGTGATTTCTTCAAATGCATATATTCTTCATGACTGCGTGCTCTGCACATATAATTTCTCATCTACTCATCTATCTATGGCTCTACGTTGCGGAATCGTCGGGTTGCCCAATGTCGGAAAATCAACCCTTTTCAATGCCATAACGGCAAAACAGGCTGAAGCTGAAAACTACCCGTTCTGCACGATCGATCCCAACATCGGCATGGTGTTTGTCCCGGACGGCAGGCTGCAAAAGCTGGCGGACATCGTCAGAACACCAACTATCATTCCCGCAACCATCGAACTTGTCGATATTGCAGGTCTTGTGCGTGGAGCAAGCAAAGGCGAAGGTCTCGGCAACCAGTTTCTTTCGCACATCAGGGAGGTTGACGCCATAGTTCACGTCGTACGCTGCTTCGAGGATACCGACGTGGTCCATGTCCATGGAAAGGTCGATCCGGCTGATGATATCGGGACGATCGAGACCGAACTGATGCTTGCAGACCTCGACAGCATGGAAAAAAGGCTGGAAAAACTGAAAAAGAACGCAAAAAAGGAAAAGGAACTCTTACCGGCAGTCGGTCTCGCCGAAAAGATTATCACCGGCCTTGGCGACGGCATCCCTGCCCGCAGCCTGATGGAAACCGAAGAGGAAAAAACATTGGGAAAACAATTTTTCCTGTTATCGGCCAAACCTGTTCTTTATGCCGCAAATGTTTCCGACGATGATCTTCCGGATGGAAACAGTTTCACGGCAGAAGTTGCGGAAATCGCTGAGAAAGAAGGTGCAAAAATGCTGACTATCTGTGCGAAAACCGAAGCCGAGATCGCCGAACTGCCTGAGGAAGACCGTCCGGAGTTTCTTGAAAGTCTCGGACTTGAAATGTCCGGCCTGGACCGGATCATACAAACAGCCTACGACCTGCTTGGCCTGCATACCTACTTTACTGCCGGCGAAAAAGAAGTGCATGCCTGGACTATCCGAAAAGGCGCCACTGCCCCCGAAGCCGCAGGTTCGATTCATACCGATTTTGAAAAAGGGTTTATCCGGGCCGAAGTGATTGCTTATAACGACATGCTTGCATGCGGCTCGGAGCAGAAAGCCCGGGAAGCCGGCAAAATGCGCTCGGAAGGCAAGGAATACGTTGTCCGGGACGGCGACGTGATTGTTTTCCGGTTTAATGTTTAATGTACATCTTCCCTTCTACACCTCGACAAGCTCCACGTCGGGGATATCCGTACCAAGAAAAAGCCTGCAGAGCGACCTGAACTTCTGGGGAAGATCACTGACAAGTAAATGAGGCGAAGCCGGCATACCTGAAGTATTGAGCAGAGCACTTTCAGCCAACAGATCCCGTGTCCTTGCAGCAACTGCTTCAGCAGAATCTATAATGCTGACATCCGGCCCTGCAATCTCTTCGATCATCTTCTTGAGTATGGGATAATGAGTACAACCAAGAACCAAGGTATCGATTCCCCGGCCAAGAAGCTCTTCGAGATACTCGCGTGCTATCATATCTGCAGCAGGGTGGTCTGTAAACCCCTCTTCCGCCAGAGGGACAAACAGCGGACAGGCTGTGGAAAAAATCTCTGCTTCAGGATTGATCGTGTTGATTGCCAAAGAGTATGCATTCGACAAAATTGTAGCACGTGTTCCGATAACACCAATGCGGTTGTTGCGGGAATGGTGCACTGACAGCTCCGCTCCTGCCCTCAAAACCCCCAGTACGGGAACACCTCTTCCTGCCTTCTCGACAACGTCAAGCGCAAGCGCGGAAACGGTATTGCAGGCAACAATAATCATCTTGGGCTGATACTTCATGAGAATCCCCGTATCATCCTGCGCGTACTTTCGAATGGTAACCTGCGATTTCGAACCATAGGGAACTCTGGCGGTATCCCCGAAATAGATGATTTGTTCCGACGGCAGAAGCGCCTGTATAGCTCTGACGACCGTAAGCCCCCCGATACCTGAGTCAAATACACCGACCGGACTTGAAGCTGATATTGTCATGTATTATAAATGAATTCAGAATTTCCGACTCTTTTTTACTTTTTACCTTTGACCTTGCCCCGTCCCACCATCCCCTCACTGATATCCCAAAGCTGACAGCGGAGACCGGGGTCCAGAGCAAGGCTGGAGCATGAAGCCTGATGGTTATTTTCAAAATAACATCCTGTAATACCTGCAACCTCCCCTGAAAGAGCAAGCCAGACAAGAGCCTTTCCACCGTAAACCGGGTCCTCGCCGGAAAGCTGCCATCCGGCATGGAGAAGCTTTGTGGCAAGAACACCGGGATCAAGGGTGTTGACCGTGACTCCTGTTCCCTTGAGCCGTTCAGCATGTTCAAGGGTAAACATGACATTGCAAAGCTTGCTGAAAGCATATGCGTCGTAGCCCCTATACTGTTGCTCTCCCTGCATATTTCCGATATCAAATCCGGCACTGAGATGATCGACGGAGCTGACGTTGATAATGCGAGTCCCGCTCTGCAGCAGAAGGGGTTCCAGCAAAAGCGTCAGATGAAAATGCGCAAGGTAATTTACGGCAAATGTTGTTTCGAACCCGTCGGCTGTCAGTTCCCGCTGCTCCATGTAAAGTCCTGCATTATTGATCAACACATCGATAGACCTGTTTTCGGCCAGAAGATTTTCCGCCATTGCCGTAACCTCCTCGAGGGAACCGAAGTCGGCCTGTATGAGACTGACCTGCGAGTCACCTGTACACACGGCTATCTCCTCTTTTACTTCCTCAAGACGGCTGCTGCTCCTTCCATGCAGAATAATTGACGCGCCAGCCCGCGCAAGCTGCAGCGCTGCAGCGCGCCCGATCCCGTCAGTGCTTCCTGTTATACAGGTGACCTTCTGCCTCACTCTACCAGTTGGAGATCATCCGGTTGAAAAGATCATCGACAATCTGGTCGACGGCTGCATCGATTGCTTCCTCCTTGCCTGCAAAGTCGCCGACAGTGTAATCGTCAAAACCGTTAAACGGCGTGCGGGTGAAAAACGGTTTATTTTCTACCCGATCGGTAAAAGATGCACGAACAACAATGGTAATCCGATTGGTTACGGCTCGCTCCGTTTCGCTGCCGATCTGACTGGGCTCATCGCTGAAAGACACTATTGCAGCTTCAACCAGGGCATCTGCCCGGCTGATATCGGACTCGATGCTCAGAGAACTTTGCGACTCGATAGCGTCAATCAGCTTTTCTGTAAACTCTGCACTGAGCTGAGCAACACCGGCACCGGAAAGCTCTTCGAAGGGTGGAACTGCAACAGTCTTGATATACGGGGGAAGAGATGCCCCCGTAAAGCTGTAACAGCCCTGCAAACAAAACACAAGACAAAGAAAAACAGGAAAATACGGGTTACTTTTCCTGCCGTCCGGCAATCTTAAGCCATATTCCTTAACCCTTGACACCATCTTCACGCACCTTTTCTTGATTACAACTACCTCTATGTTGAGAATGATCTTCAAGCCCTCCTGATCCATAACACATCCAACAGCTAATAGCTTGTACGATCTATTCTTTTCAACAGTTTACGGAACGGATAGGAAAACAGCAGCCATTTTTTGCGTTTTGTGTCAAGTGCAGACACATAATCTCCGCTTTTACAGCCACCCTTATTACTGGCCATTTTCACTGCCAGCGCTGCCGCAACCGAAGGCGGCTGCGCAAAGATGTCAACTATGGTTTGAAAGGTTTCCTGCTGGCGCTTCATTTCCGGAGTTGGGTTCTCGGCGCTGATCATGTTTGTACGGACAAGACCCGGATGCAGCAACATGATGGATACAGGCGTGTCTTTATACTCTTCTGCAACGGCAAAGGTGAATCTCGCTATAGCTGCTTTCGATGAACCGTAGGCGCTTATAAACGGTGTATTTGACTTTCTGTCGGTACCTGAACCTGCCATGTTGATAATTCTCCCCGGATGACCGTTCTTCAGGAAATAGTTCAGTGCCGCCCTGCATCCATGGTAGGTACCTTTCAGGTTAATGTCTATGATTTGCCCCCACTCATGAGGGTCACTGTCGGTTATGTTGTAAAAGGTATCGGAAATCCCGGCATTATTGATAAAAACATCGAGTTTCCCGAACTGTTCCACGGTTGACGCTACCAGTTCTTCAACCTGCGTATAATCCGATACGTCACATACATGACCAAAAACACTCTCCCCGGGAAAATCACTCAGTGCCTTATCGACGCTGGCTTTGTGGCTGGACGTTATGACAACTCTGGCTCCTTCCCTTACGAAAGCCTGTGCGATGGCTTTGCCGATCCCTCTGGTTGAGCCGGTAATAATCGCAACTTTGTCGTCGAGCTTTCCCACAGTAACAGTAAAGGCAAAAGTAAAAAGGTAAAAGGCAAAAGTCTTTTTGATTCAAACCAATGCCACCCTCACTGCAGATAATGCTTTTTATTACTTTTGACTTTTGATTTTTGACTTTTTATTTGTCGAGCATTGCCCTGAGTTCGGGACAGGTTTCCGCGTAGGAATCGAGGGGAATACCTTTTTCAATCGCTTTCCATGCCTGGCGAATACTTGAAGCCCCTGCTTTCGGTCCCATGGGGTGACCAAAAATACCCCTTCCGGGCACAAACCCGAAATCAACGCTGCCAACTTTCCGGAAAACGGTATCAAGAGTCAACGCCGAATCACTCCCTCCTGGAACAGGCAGCGTGCGCTTGAGCGATCCCATAGCGTTCAGACATTCCTCGATATTTTCACGAACCTCCTGATCAGGGGTCATCATGCGGTTACCGAAGCCTGGCATGATAATAGCGTCAAGACCTGCAAGACGCTGCAACTTGGTTATGACTTTTGTATGAACACCATACTTTTCAAGGCGGGAAAATGCCGCAATAAACGGAAAATGCCCTATCAACGGTACTTTGGTATGCTTGCGAAGCATTCTCACCGCGCTGAGTCCGACAGGCAAAGCGTTTATCAGCAAAGCGTTTGCACCATTCGCCACGGCAATATCGTGCTGCTCCATCATCTTATCAACCTCGTCAGTGATGTTGGCGAGGTATATTTTTTTATCCCCTGTCTGCTTTTCTGCTTCAAGTCTGGCTTTGCCAAGAAGTTTTGAACGTACTTCCGTCGTGGACCAGGCAACATCGGCAAGCATCTCGTCATCTTTTGCTATATCGAGTCCCCCAAGCCAGCTTTGATAGGCTATCTCCGCAAAATGCACGGGCTGCAGACCGATATTGGGTTTCACTACTCCGAAAAAAATCGGCCTGTTGTATGCACCAAGCATGTCGCGAATGCCTTCGATACCGAATTTCGGCCCTTCGAATTTGGCAAGGTAGCTGTCGGGAAAAGATATATCGAGCAGCTTTACCAGGGGTATGCCCGGAGTAAAGTACGTGCCCTCGCCACAGACAGCCGTCATCAGATTCGGGAGCTTGGGGCCGAAGTTCCCGTGTGGATGCGCTATGGTGACCCGGCAGGCATGAATTTTACCGGTAGCGGCATGTTCTACCGGATAGCTGAGTTCCGGTAATTCTTCAAGAACTTCCCAACTGAGCACTTTCGCACCGTACAACTCTCTGAAATCCTCATCAACGCCGACCCTGCTCCATTGGGCCGTGGACTGTTCGCTGCAAAAATGGGCCAGCGTTTCCCTTATATCACCTACACACTCAAGGTAATACTCAAGCTCAAGGTAATCAGACATGCTGAGCTGATCCCTTTCCGCAAAAAAACCGTTTATATCCTCTGCATTCATAGTACGTCTTTCAGGTACTTCAAATAAAAGACCTGCGAGTGTCTGCCTGTTATTCTGCCGTTACTCTCGCTCACCCTTCGGCCTTGATACTGTTGAAGTAGTCAAATGCTTCTTCGGGTGTCATGTTTTCATGAACGATCCTGTTAACCGCCTTCATCATTGCAACCGGAGCGTCGCTCTGGAAGATGTTTCTTCCCATATCAACCCCGGCAGCTCCTTCCTGAATCGCCCTGTAAGACATGGTAAGAGCGTCAAATTCGGGGATTTTTTTCCCGCCCGCCATTACTATCGGGACCGGACAGGAAGCAACAACCGTATCAAAATCTTCAGGCACATAATAGGTTTTGACGATCTGGGCACCGAGTTCCGCGCAGATCCTGCAGGCAAGACGAAAATACTTCGCATCCCGGACCATATTTTTGCCAACAGCGGTAACGGCCATAACCGGTATGCCGTAACGATAGCCCCAGTCGACAAGTTTTGTCATGTTGTGGATCGAGCGGGTCTCGAATTCACCGCCAATAAACACCTGGAGGGTAATGGCCGCAACGTTCATACGGATGGCATCATCAATATCAACGGCTATCTGCTCATCGGAAAGTTCCTTGAGAATGCTCGGACCGCCGCTGCTGCGCATGACAACCGCTTTGGTCAAGGTCGGCGGCACTGTTGTCCGAAGAATCCCTCTCGTCAACATGATAGCATCAGAGTACTGCATAAGCGGTACAATGTTGAGATCAACACGCTCAAGTCCCGTCGTCGGGCCCTGGAAATAACCGTGATCGATTGCAAACATAACGGTCTTTCCGGTGTCCGGCCTGAAAATCCTGGATAAACGGTTTTTCATCCCCCAGTCCAGAGCACTGGCTCCCTTTAGAAAGAAACCATGAGTATCTACCGGGACGTCGGTAAAATAATTTTTTTCCTGTTTTCCCTGGTCTGCTTCCGGCATAGTTACACTCCTCTTATGCGTTTAGATAAATGGTGTTTTCTTGTTGTTACCTGAGTGCGGCCGCTATGTTGCCGCCATCTACTGTTGTAATTGAACCTGTTGTTTTTTTCTCAAGTGCGAGATGGACAAATGCATCGGCAACATCTTCAGCAGTAACCTCGAGCTTGAGAAGATTACCTGCCATATATTCACGGGCACTCAGTCCCCGGGCTTTCGAGCGTGACGAAATCATATCCTCGTTCAGGAGTCCACTGCGAATCCGGTCGGCATTGATACCGTTGGCACGGATTCCGTCACGGCCGTGATCAAGTGCATACTGGCGAACAAGAAACAGTGTCGCGGCTTTGGCAAGACCGTACGGCCCGAAATCGGGGCCGGGGTTAACCGCCTGTTTGGAAACATTGTACAGCAGGTTTCCACCTATCCCCTGCTGCCTCATGATAGCAACAGCCTCTTGTGAAATCGCCTGGTGTGAAAAGAAATTGAGTTCAAAGCTTTTTCGCAGCACCTCATCAGCAACATCACCTATCCTGCCCTGCAAAGCTGCCCCGACGTTGGACACAACGATATCGATTCCCCCAAACCTTCGACAGATCTTTTTGAAAGCCTCTGACACAGACTCACGATCTGTAACGTCGCAGACAATGGCAAGTGTATCGGGGCCGAGTTCCTTTTTCGCTTTTTCGAGACTCCCTCCGTCGAGATCCAGAATTGCGATTTCCGCTCCTTTATCCCTGAACGCCCTGGCTGTTGCCAACCCTATAGCACCTGCAGCTCCGGTAACCATGGCCACTTTTCCGGCAAAAACATCATGTTGATATCTCTTTACCTTGGCCTGCTCCATATCCCAGTACTCTACACCGAAAACCTCGCTTTCACTGATAGACTCGAAACAACCTATCGATTCCGCCTGAAGCACCGCTTCTGTCGTGATTGTCGCAATGTCAGCGGTAATACGGGCGTCCCGAAGGGTCTTGCCGAGGCCAAACAACCCAAGCCCGGGAACCAGTACAACCCTTGGCAACGGATCCAGCATCTCAACGTCTATACCGGATGCTGCATGCTGCCGCTGGAAATAGGCAGTATACTCCTTTTTATAGCTTTCCACAGCATCGTGAACACTCTGTCTGAACCCGTCCGGATTCGTTGCATCGGGGGGAGGCAAAATCAGAGGAAGGTTCTTTGTTCGAATAATGAAATCCGGCGTCATGGTGCCCTTGCGGGCGAGGGTTTCAAGGTCGTCACTGTTGACATATTCCATGATCTCGGGAGAACTCCTGAAATCAAGAATAAAACTGTCATAATCCTTGCTGTCCGGTTCTTTTTCAAGAGCACATGCGCCCCTGACCATGACAGCGACTTTTTCAACCGGAAGAAGTTCCTCCGGCAGCTCGATCGAGGGAAATGTTTTCCTGCCTGCCTGTTCAATCCTTTCTTCAAGTTCCGAAACCGAGTCAATCATCAGGTCATACGCTTCTCTGGACGTGTCCGCGAAAGTCACCAGCCCATGCTTCAGCAGCACCAGCCCTTCCACGTTTCTGTTTTCAGCATAGACCTTTTCAGCTGAACGGGCCAGCTCGAGACCCGGCCTCATGTATGGAACGATCCCCAATCTGTCACCAAATACCTCCCTGCTGAGCCTATCCCCGTCATGCTGGTTGGTTAGAGTAAGCAGGGCCTGGGAATGCGTGTGATAGATGTATTTATGAGGCAGAAAAGCATGGAGCAGGGTTTCAATAGAAGGTGTCAACCCGTTTCTCACCATATGATCGGTCAGACTGAAAAGGTTCAGGAACAAAAAGTTTTTCAGTTCCCTGTTGGAAAACCTCTTGAGATCCTCATCGGTAAGGCTGTCCCCGGAAAGGATCATCTGCAGCAGCTTCTGGAGAGGCTCAATCCTGACAGGGGTAAAATCATACGCCGTAACATCGGCAAGATCAACACCGCTACCTTTTATAAAAAGTACATTTACCTTGTTACCGATAACGTCGGTAAGCTGGCTTTTTACAGATGTATTGCCTCCTCCATGCATAACCAGCCGGCTTTCCCTGCCAAGCAGGCGGGAAGCATAGACCAGTTCAGCAAGTTCCCGGGGCAGTTGGGTATCTGCTTCCAGCTCAGCCATTGTTGTAGTAAAACCGGTTTCTTCCCAGAGGTTTTGCATACAAAAAAACGTCTAATGTCTGAAGAGGCGTAAATTGCTAAAGAATATCGACATGTAAGGCTTTGAATATAGCAAAAACCTGAAACCCTGAAAACTCCGCGTTTCGGGTGTTCCATTATTTTTCCGGTTGTTTTTAACTTCCGGGTAGCAGAAAATGGGAAACAGACCGCCAACCAATCGACATGCCTGAGAACCCGGACAAAAAAGCATTCGACCTTGCCGTTCGCTGCCTCGGTAACCGGGAGCATTCTCGCAAGGAAATCATCACCAAACTCGAGCGGCGGCAGTTCAGCCTGGAAGCCATCGAAAAAACTCTTGAAAGGCTTGACGAACTCGGCCTTCTTGACGACTGGTCGTTTGCCGTCCATTACGTCGGCAGCAGGTCAAGGAAAAAACCGTCAGGGCGATACAAGTTGCGGTATGAATTGCTTCAAAAGGGTATACCGGAAGAAATTATCGAAAAGGTTCTCAGCGATTACGACAATAATGCCCACTGCCTGGACGCAGCTCTGAAAAAGCTCCCCTTTCTCAAAGGAGACGATCATTACAGGAAGAAAAAAATGTATGCGTTTCTGATGAACAGGGGATTTGACAGCCAGACGATCCGTGAAACGCTCGATCAGCTCTTTCGTACCTGAGCAACTGCCTCCTGCAAAAGGCACTGTTTATCGAGCCATCTCGCCATCAAATCAAGCTGTCCGGCTCTTCAGCTTTTTTGGCTTTCACTCACCGCCTTGATTGACAAGCGTCCCGACCGCCTCGCCGTTCAGCAACCGGCCAAGGTTCCCCTCCACATTCATATTCATTACTACAATGGGAAGAAGGTTTTCCCTGCAAAGTGTTATGGCCGTCAAGTCCATAACTCTGAGGTTGTTTCGCAGCACATCGAGGTATGATATGTTTTTATACATTTCTGCCGCCGGATTTTTCTCCGGATCCGAGTTATAGACACCATCAACACGGGTTCCTTTTACGATGACATCTGCTTCGATCTCAACGGCACGAAGCGAGGCTGCCGTATCGGTCGTAAAATAAGGGTTGCCCGTACCGGCACCGAAGATAACCACCCGTCCTTTTTCGAGGTGACGTATTGCACGCCTGCGGATAAACTGCTCTGCGACCTGCTCCATTTTTATCGCACTCATCAGACGTGTGAAAACACCTTTTCGTTCGAGAGCATCCTGAAAGGCAAGAGAGTTTATGACTGTTGCAAGCATTCCCATGTGATCAGCCTGGACACGGTCCATACTGGCCGCCGCCGATGACAAACCACGAAAGATGTTGCCGCCGCCTATAACAAGGGCAACCTCTGCACCAAGTGAAAGCGCTCTCTTTACTTCATCTGCATAGCGGTCAACCATGCCGGCATCGATACCATAGCCTTCATTGCCAGCCAGGGCTTCACCGCTTAGTTTGAGCAGGATACGTTTGTAGTGTAACATGGCTGCTACTCCGGAAAATATTATGCGACAAAAAAAAAGCCTCGAACAACGAGGCTTTTCCGTTTACTCACCCAACTGATATCTGATGAAACTGTTGACTGTTATCTGCATATCGTGCTGCTTCGCAAAGTCTTTCAGCACATCCTGTACTTTTGCGTTGCTGTCCTTGATAAAGGCCTGCTCAAGAAGCACCACTTCCTGAAAGTATTTATCCATACGTCCTGTAATGATCTTGTCAACAAACTTTTCAGGTTTACCCTGGCTCAGCGCCTGCTGCCGGTATATCTCTTTTTCTTTTTCAATATACTCTGCAGGAACGGTAGACCGTTCAACAACAATAGGGGCGGCTGCAGCGATCTGCATGGCTATATCCTTTGCCAGAACAACTACCTCAGACGCTTTGCTTCCGGTAACCTCAACTATTGAACCGAGCTTTGAACCGGGATGCACATAACCGGCAACAAGACCATCCTCTGCCTTGATGTAACCCAGCCGCTTGAGTTCAATCTTCTCGCCAAGCTTGCCTGTCATGGTCTTGATGGCATCTTCAACTGATTCTCCGTCGAAGGCATCACCAAGCGAAACGCTCATCATGTTATCAACCGAATCGATACCTCCCTCGAGCGCGCATTGAGCAACAGCTTCGGCGAAACCGGTAAAATCATCGCCACGCGCCACAAAATCGGTTTCACAGTTCAGTTCAAGAATAATGCCGACATCAGAGGCATCGTTAATCCTGACGATAACCACACCTTCCCTGGCTTCGCGCCCGGCACGTTTTGCAGCAAGCGCTGCACCTTTTTTGCGAAGATACTCTATGGCTTTCTGCATATCCCCCCCGGCTTCATCAAGGGCTTTTTTGCAGTCCATCATGCCAACACCGGTTTTATCTCGTAATTCTTTTACTGCTTTTGCAGATATCTGGCTCATTACTGTTTGAATAGTTTATATGCTGATAATAATTACTCCTGTGCAGCCTCTTCTTCCGCAGCTTCTTCTGCAGCCTCTTCCGCCTCAGCCATTGCGGCCTCCTCCTCAACCTGCTGACGCGCGGTGGCAATAGCTTCTGCAACGCCTTTGACCATCAGTTCGATTGAACGGATAGCATCATCGTTAGCGGGAATAACAAAGTCAACCTCATCAGGATCACAGTTGGTATCAACAAGGGCGAAAATAGGTATCCCGAGTGAGCGGGCCTCTCTTACTGCGATGTGTTCTTTTTTAATGTCAACCACAAAAAGCGCCGCGGGCAACCTGGTCATGTTGGCGATACCGCCGAGAATCCTCATCAGCTTCTCTTTTTCACGCACCAGCATCAGCCGCTCTTTTTTCGTAATCATATCGAAGGTTCCGTCGGTCTCCATCCTGTCGATAGCGTTCATTCTGCGGATGCTCTGACGGATTGTCGAAAAATTGGTAAGCATACCACCAAGCCAGCGCTCCGATACATAAGGCATACCTGCACGCTCTGCTTCATCCGAGATAATGGATTTAGCCTGCTTTTTGGTTCCAACAAACATGATCTCTTTACCTGTCATGGCAATCGCCTCGATAGCTTTCATGGCATCCTCGGCCATTACCAGAGTTTTCTTGAGATCGATGATGTGTACCCCGTTTTTCTCCATGAAGATATACGGCCTCATCTTCGGGCACCAGCGCCTTGCCAGATGTCCGAAATGCACGCCGGAACGAAGCATGTCCTCAAGCTGGAATCTTGATGTTGTCTGTGTCTGCATAACTGTAACAGTTTATCCTCTATCCTGCCTGTATTGCACGGAATCCGATGCACAAGCACCGGACACCACCGGACAACGTCCCCCGCCGATGCGGGTTAACAGAATATGTGTTGTTTATAGAAATAGCAATAAAGAATACTAACGTTTTGAGAACTGGAATCTCTTACGGGCCTTTTTCTGACCGTATTTCTTCCTCTCGACCATACGAGGGTCTCTCGTCAGCAGCCTGTCCTTACGGAACAACAGACGGATCTCCTCATCGATCTCAACGAGAGCCCTTGCAACAGCGAGGCTTACCGCACCGGCCTGACCGCTGATGCCGCCACCGCGAACATTGATCTTGACATCGAACTCGTCCTTCTTTCCTGAAAGCAGAAGAGGCTTGAGAGCTTCATTCCTTCTGTACTCATCCTTAAAATAATCCTCTACCGGCAGTTTGTTGACCGTAACAGCGCCCTTTCCCGGAACAAGAAAGACCCTTGCAACCGAGGTTTTTCTGCGGCCTACTGCATTGATAACCTCTTTCATCACCATTTGTTTTATTATTAGGGCACCTTTATAATTGTCGTGAGCGACTTGAGTACAAGGCGGACGGAGCGCAGAAACCCCCTTTGTATCCGTCCAACGAAGTAATCATGATGCGCAACAAATCAATAGAGGTGCCTATTAGTTAACTTTCATTTCAACAGGGCTCTGAGCAACATGCGGATGCTCAGCCCCGGCATATACCTTAAGCTTCCTGAAAAGTGCCCTTCCGAGGTTGTTGTGCGGTAGCATACCCCATACAGCTTTTTCGATAACCTTTTCAGGGTTTTTTCGGAGAAGCTCTTTGACGTTGTCAATCTTCACACCACCGGGGTAATTTGAATGAGAAAAATAGGTCTTCTGATCCACTTTTCTGCCGCTCAAACCGACTTTTCCGGCGTTCGTCACAATAACGAAATCACCTGTATCGACATGCGGCGTAAACTGCGGCTTGTGTTTTCCGCGCAGAACTTTTGCGATTTCACTGGCAAGACGGCCGAGCACCTTGCCTTCTGCGTCAATGACATACCATTTGCGTTCTACCTCACCGGGCTTCGCTGAATATGTCTTGAAACTTATCGTCTTACTCATCCTTGTACGTTGTTTATAGAGCACATTTCCAAAAAATTGTGTCTGGCAATGTAATTTATTTCAAATAATTCTACAAACATTATACCTTGCTAAATCGATCAGTTGCCATAAGGATACTGGAGGGTCAAGCGATGAGCCATTCGGCTCGCTATTCAGCCGTTTTTAACTTTTTACTTTTGAATTTTGACTTATCTACCGTAAAACAATGAAACCTCTTGTGGCTCTTGTAGGCAGGCCAAACGTCGGGAAATCAACCCTGTTCAACCGTATATCGCGCAGCAAAAGCGCAATCACGGACAGCACCCCCGGAGTAACCAGGGATCGCCATATAGCTTCTGCGGACTGGCAGGGAAGACAGTTCATGGTGATGGATACCGGGGGGTATAGCCATGAAAAAGACAGCATCACCAGTGCAATGATGGAACAAACGCTTGCGGCCATAGGGGAAGCTGATGTCATCCTGTTTATGGTTGACGTGCGTTCCGGGCTGACCTACCTCGATCTTGACATGAGCAGGATGCTTAAAAAGAGTTTTCAGGACAAGCCTGTTTACCTGGTGGTCAACAAGGTTGAAAGCCGTCAGCTTGCCTTTGAAGGCGAGGAGTTCCGCCGCACAGGCTTGTCCGAGCCCTGGTTTATTTCTGCACGTGAAGGAAACGGCGTTGCCGATCTTCTTGATGATGTTGTTGCATCTTTTCCTGACACAGTCCAGGAAGCAGAGGACACTGCCGTTAAAATAGCGATCATAGGACGCCCCAATGTCGGGAAATCCAGCTTCGTCAACGCTCTCCTGGGAACCAGCCGCCATATTGTTTCAAACGTACCGGGAACAACCAGGGACGCCATCGACAGCAGACTTAAACGCAATGGAAGGGATTTTTTACTGATCGATACCGCCGGACTGCGCAAAAGAACAAAAATCGACCGGGGCATAGAATTCTACAGCTCTCTGCGCACTGAAAAGTCCATCGAGCGCTGCGATGTAGCGCTGCTTCTGATTGATGCACAACAGGGTCTGGAAAAACAGGACATAAAAATCATTCAGATGGCTGCCGAAAAAAAGAAAGGTGTACTGGTACTTGTCAACAAATGGGATCTTGTCGAAAAGGACTCGAAAACAAGCAAAAAGTACAGTGACAGGATATATGACCAGATCGGGAACCTTTCATGGATACCCGTTCACTTTACTTCCGCTCTCACGAAAAAGAACCTTTACAAAGCCATCGACACTGCTTTTGAAATTTCCCGGAGCCGCCAGAAAAAAATCAGTACGAGCGAACTCAACAGGTTCCTGCAACAGGTTCTTTCAGAAGTTTCTCCCTCATCAAAGTCAGGCAGGGAGCTCAAAATAAAATACATGACCCAGATCGGGGCACCTTACCCGGTATTTGCGTTTTTCTGCAACAACCCTGAACTTGTCCTCAGCAACTACAAACGGTTTCTTGAAAAACGCCTCAGGCAAACCTTTGATTTCACCGGAGTTCCTGTATCGTTCCGTTATAAAAAAAAGTAATCAGCGATGAAAGTATTCCTCATTGTCAGCGGGCTTCCTGCCGAACACAGTAACAGTATTTCCAGAACATCATAACACACCTTGTACACTATGCCAGCAATCACCGAAACACAGATACTCGAAGCACTTGGAAACGTCATGGAACCCGACCTGAAAAAGGACCTGGTTTCACTGAACATGGTCAAAGACATACACATCGGGACGGATAACGCCATCTCGCTCAGTGTCGAGCTGACCACTCCGGCCTGTCCTATGAAAGATCACATCAGAAATGCATGTGTAGCCGCTATCCGTGAACACCTTCCTGAAGCAGGTGAAATAACCGTAAACCTTCCTGCAAAAGTCACATCGGGCTCAAGCTGCGGAGGGCATGGAGAAAAAGACAACCCGCTGCCGAACGTCAGAAACATCATTGCTGTCGGATCGGGTAAAGGAGGCGTCGGCAAATCGACCGTTGCCGTCAACCTTGCCGTCAGCCTTGCCGGAACGGGGGCAAAAATCGGACTGATCGATGCCGACCTTTACGGCCCGAGTATCCCGACCATGTTCGGCCTCGAAAACAAACGCCCTGAGGTCAGGAATAAAAGTCTCATACCCATTGAGAAGTACGGCGTAAAACTTATGTCCATTGGTTTTCTCATCGAAAGCGACAATCCCGTTATCTGGAGAGGCCCCATGGCGTCATCTGCCATAAAACAGTTTATCACGGAAGTTGCATGGGGCGAGCTGGACTATCTTATTTTTGATCTCCCTCCGGGCACGGGAGATATTCAGCTCACGCTTGTACAGATGCTTCCGGTCAACGGTGCCGTCATCGTCACGACACCACAGGATGTCGCGCTCTCCGATGTGGCAAAAGCGGTCACCATGTTCAGAAAAGTCAATGTTCCTCTGCTGGGATTGATAGAAAACATGAGCCACTATCTGCTGCCTGACGGGACAAAAGATTATATCTTCGGCAAGGGAGGTGGAGAAAAGTTTGCAAAAGCACAGGGCATTACACTCCTTGGCTCCATACCGATCGGCGGTATGATCCGGGAAGGAGGGGACAGTGGAAAACCTGTCGTTGTCGAGTTCCCTGAAAGTGAAGCCGCCGATGCGATCAACAAGTCAGCAAGCGAGGTTGCCAGACAGATATCGATAAACAATGCAGCTGCCTGTGCCTGCAAAGCCGGACAGTAAACCAAAAACCCCGGTTTGAACGGCCGGGGTTTACTGTTGTACACTATGCTGTTTTACGTCAGACCGACTCGACCCTTGCGATTTCCGGAATGGCTTTCCTGACAGCCTGCTCCACACCCGCACGGAGCGTCAGCGTGCTCATCGGACAGGAACCACAGGCTCCAAGCAGCTTGACATCCACAACCATGTCTTTGGTGATGCCGACCAGTTGGCAGTCTCCTCCATCAGCCTGGAGGTAAGGGCGTACCTCCTCAAGGGCCTTAATTACTTTGTCGTAAAGCGGATCAGTATCGGGCAAATAGTCTTTAGTGGTATTCATAATCTTTGTTTTGATGTACAAAAAAACAATACGGGTATAGAGTTCCGCATGACCTAATATGAAATGTCACGGGCAAAAAACAAAATGGTTTTCCAAGGGTTTTGCTTTTTCAGTCCAGGTTTCTCAACAGCAAGTCGAGTGCATCATGGCTGTCAACAAGTACCTCACGGGCCTTGCTTCCGTCAGCAGGACCCACAATACCGCAGACCTCCAGTTGGTCCATAATTCGGGCCGCCCTGCTGAATCCCAGCTTCAAACGACGCTGAAGCAGTGAAACGCTCCCCTGCTGGTGCATTACCACGAGATGAGCCGCTTCTTCAAACATGCTGTCTCTCCCGTCTTTATCCTGAATACCGCCGGCATGAAAACCGTTACCTTTTTCCCTGACATCAGGTTGCGGCAGATGGTAGAAATTTTTCAATCCGGTCTGACTGCCGATAAACGAGGTAATCGCCTCCACTTCGTTTGCAGAGATATATGGGCACTGAATACGCTCGGGCTTCGGCTGCGACGCCGGCTGATAAAGCATATCACCGTTGCCGAGCAGCTGCTCGGCACCCGATCCGTCAAGTATGGTGCGTGAATCCACCTTGCTCGCAACCTGAAAAGCTATCCTGGCAGGAAAGTTAGCCTTGATAACCCCGGTAATAATATCAACCGAAGGACGCTGAGTCGCAACGATAAGATGAATCCCCACCGCTCTTGCAAGCTGCGCCAGTCGGGTGATTGGTTCCTCGACATCCCGGCCTGCCGTAATCATGAGGTCCGCAAGTTCATCGACGACGACAACAAGATACGGCAAAGCTTCATCGGGATGTTTGCGGTTTAAACCGGCAATGTTGCGTACACCGGCTTTTTCAAGCTGTTCATAACGCATCTCCATTTCTTTTTCTACAGACCGCAGCGCGTAAACAGCTTTTGCCGGATCGGTGACAATCTGCTCGTCAAGGCCGTGAAATTTTACAAGAAAATGGTTTTTAAGATTCTGGTAATGCAGCAGCTCGACCCGTTTCGGATCAATCAGCACAAACTTGACCCTGTCCGGGCTGCATGCGTAGAGCAGACTGGTCAGCATGACGTTTATCCCTACCGACTTGCCCGCACCTGTCGCACCGGCAATCAGGAGATGCGGCATGTTGGACAGATCATCGAGATACACTTCGTTTGCAATGGTTTTACCAAGCACAACCGGAAGCGCCATCCTGTTGTTTTTGAATTTTTCAACCTGCAGAACGGAACGCATCCACACTGTCCGGGGCTTGCCGTGAGGGATTTCGACACCTACCGCGTTTTTCCCGGGAATGGGAGCGATTATGCGAATCCCCCTTGCCGCCATAGCCATGGCAAGATCGTTTTCAAGCGACGTGATCCTGCTCACCTTGACATCAGGCGCAAGCTCAAGTTCGAAAAGTGTCACCCTCGGACCGACGGTTGCAGAGATCCTCACAACCTCTACCTTGTAAATACTGAGCTTTTCAAGCAACCTTTTTTTACTGTCCTCGAGTAACGTCTCGTCAATGTATTCATCCTCTCCACGGGTACGTTGAAGAAGATCGACAGAGGGAAAACGATAAGCAACCCTGTCTTTTGTTTTTACCTTGAGCTTGCGTTTATCCAGATCGGCTTCTTTTTCGTGAACTCCCTCACGAATGGTTATCTCCGGCTCCTCTTCCCCGTTTTTTTTTTCCACAAATGCTCCTTCCGGATTTTCAGGAGCCGGGAACCTGTCCGGAAACGGTTTATCAAGCTCAGGCTCAGATCTCCGGGGTTCCTTGCGTACAGCCGAAACAATCCGTTCGCCAAGATTTGCAATAGCCGTTCTTGCAGAACGCAGTTTTTCAACCGGGTTTTCAACCATCACTCTTACGACAAAAACGGTTGCGGCCAAACCCAGCGCCGCAAGGAAAATCCACGCTCCGGTATAGCCGATTACAGTCGACAGGAATGCTGCCAGCATCCGGCCTACCGCCCCGGCCATTATGTCACTGAAAGGTGCGGTTGTCAAACCGAACATGGCGGCAACATCAAGAGAGATCACGGTGACATAAAGCGTAGAAATCAAAGGCGGTTTCAGGCTCTTGTGCCGAAGCATCGACCAGCTCCAGTGTATGAGAGCCAGTCCGGGAATAATAGACACATACCCCAGAAAAGAGCGGATAAAGAGTTCCGCAAGACGTGCGCCGAAGATACCGAAAGGATTATGCAGGTCCAAAGCCGCTTCCATGGCGTTGCGGCCGAAAAACTCATACCATTTCAAAGCTGCCAGAACCGTTTTGTCATCCTGATGATAGAACAGCAGAGCCCCGATATAAAAAAAGGCAATGATGCCCAGCACGATTCCTGAAAGCTCTTTTTTCAACTTGTCCTTGTTCATGGTTATCGGTTATTCTGCCTATTGCCAACTGAAGGCTGCAAACTTTTCCCTCATCCCGGCTTGACAAACGGAAGTTTTGTTACCGTTCCGCGATACCGCTTATCTCTGATATCCAGAAAAACGGGTGTTCCCGGTTCCATAACCCTGCGGAAAACATGGGCAGTCCCTATCGGCTTCTGCAGTGTAGGAGACATAGTGCCGCTGCAGACCTGTCCGACTTCCTTTTCATTGACGTCATAAAGCACATAGCCCTGTCGTGGAATTGCCCGCTCTTCCATGACAAATCCCACAAGAGCCCGTTCCGGGTCACGATCAGCCTCCATACAGGGCTCCTTGCCGATAAACGCTCCTTTATCAAGCTTTGTAACCCATTTAAGGCGTGTTTCGATCGGGTTGGTATTGCGGTTTATCTCATGACCATAGAGCGGATAACCCATTTCGAGACGCAACGTATCTCGTGCTCCAAGCCCGACCGGCTGAATACCGAATACAGCACCCTCCTTCATAATCGACTTCCATAAAGCTTCGGCGTTTTCGTTCGGCACTGAAATCTCAACCCCTTTTTCACCGGTATAGCCGGTACAGGCAACCATGACCTCGGTATCCTGAAAGCCGGCTTTGATAAACTGAAAAGAAGAAAGCTGCTCGCATATCGATGAAAAAAATACACGCTGAAGAATATGCATCGACTTGGGCCCCTGGAGAGCAATGAGTGAGAGTTTTTCGGTATGATCTTCAATTGATACACGGTCATACTTCCGCATATGCTTGCCGAGCCACTCTAAATCTTTCTCTCTGTTGCTTGCGTTGACCACGATAAACCACGTTTCATGATCTATCCTGTAAATGATAAGGTCATCGACAATTCCACCGTCAGGCCAGAGCATCAATGTGTACTGTGCCTGACCGTTTTTCAGTGATGCAGCATCATTGGTTGTCACGTACTGAAGAAACTCCAGGGAATCAGCCCCTTTTACATAGAAATTGCCCATATGGGAAACATCGAACAGGCCCGCTGAATTACGTACACATCTATGCTCTGCAACAATTCCGGAATACTGAACCGGCATGAGATAACCGGCGAAATCGATAATTTTCGCCCCCGCATCCTGATGCCAGGAGTATAGCGCTGTTTTTTTCATGAGTTGGCAGACTTATGGGTACAGCAATTGAAGCGCGGAATACATAAATCGAGGTACCCTTATCTCTTTGCTTTTACGGATATTTTTACACTGTCCAGCGATCTTTTCTGCAATAAATATAACAATATAGAATTCCGAGGAAGAAATAAACCCCACATCCCCCTTCCCTCAAACCATCGGGCAGTATCAACACCGGTCCCGGGCATTGCTTCCCATTTTCCAACATCTCCTCAACACTCACCAGTCACTGGGACAAAGAGGTCTTTCCCCGACAGCCCTGCTCCGTATACTCATTATGTTACACACCACAAACCACTGCAAGGCACCAATCCTCATGAAACCGGGGAATGCAATGCGTCCCTCTTCCGTTACAACAGCCGCCGGCCCCCGGCTTCCCCGGGGACAATGACTGCCGTCATTTACCGAACCTCTACAACCTTGGAAGCGCTGTTGTTTTGAAGGTTACTGTCTTCAAAACCATAGGGAATCACCGATACCGACACAGTGTACCTGCCGGGAATATCGCCACGAAGCATCGAGGAGGAAAAAGCTGCACCTGTCTGACCCGGATCAAGGGCTCTATTGCGAGAGGTTTTGCCGGAAAAGACCTCGTTTCCATACCTGTCCCTGACCGAAACCTCGAGATCATAAAGGCCGCTACGGATAATACCGATGTTCTGGCAGAATATGTTCAGTACAAACGACTCCCCTGCCTGGGGCACAAGCGGCTGGATCTCAATACCGGAGATCATGATATCGGGCATAATACCTGAGCGGGCCCAGCTTTTTTCCCGGGGAATATTATCGGGAGCGGGTTCGGAAAGACGGTAATCGTTGATAAGAAACGCCAACGAAAGAACCAGCATCAGCAATGCGAAAAGCATCACTCTGCGGCGCCTTTTCGACCCTGAGCTTTCAATAAAAAGAATCACGATATCGTCTAGCTGGTACAGCCACGTTTAACACTGGTTTTTCGAGGTATCCTTATTTGTCAGCATCAGGATAAATAAAACCGGTAAACCCAAGAGCGGCGAGAGCCATTCCATATCGTTTTTTTATGTAAAGCGACGCCACATCAAAGGTCATCTCGCCCTTCTGCTCAAGACCCCGAATAGCAAGCTCATGCTGAAGAGAGGCTTTCAGTTGGTTTTTGGCATCGTCTGCCGCTGTTTCGGGATCAACGCGCTTTTTTTCATAAATGCGTTCATATTCTGCAGCAAAACCACCGACTGCCTTGCCGTCTGTGTCAACAGCCCATACCCGGCCAACACCCGCTGCAACAGTATTTCCCTGAACACTGCCTGCTTTGGCCATAATAGCTTCAAGCACCGCACCATGGTGAAATGATGCTCTGGCTTCTTCAAAAGGAATTTGACGGGATTCAGGAGGAAGCACCGAGGTATAATAAACAACATTGAAATTTTCTATCCCTGCATCGAGCAGTGCAAGATCATAAGAAAATGTTTCGTAGGGATCGGGGGGTATTCCCTGGTCGGATTCGCCTGTTCCTGTCGTCACAAAGTACGTCACGGGAATCCGGCAGCCGAAACGCTCGTCAGCATGTAGAGACATTGCAGATACGCTCCACACAAGCACCAGCGCTGCCGTAAATAAAAATTGTCGAATTGTCATCTTACAGGGGGTTTATGTGTTATCCGTCATCAGGGTTCGCTTCCTTCATGCTCTCTTTCCAAATCAGAACCAGCGCCCTGTTCTTCCCAATTTATACCATTGTCTTCAAGCCAGTTACGCGCAGTGGGATCCCCGAGCCTGGCAGCCTCCTTAAGGTCGGCAAGTTCTCCGCTCCTGTCCCCGAGCCTCGAACGGATCAATGCACGGTTGATATACGCTTCAGCATCTTTGGGGTTCAACTCTATAACCTTGTTGAAATCAGCTATTGATTTGTCAAACTCTTCAAAAAAACCATAGATAAAACCCCGGTTATAGTATGCCTCGATGTAACCTGAATCAATAGCTATAGCCTTGTCGAAATCGGCCAGCGCTTTCTGAAGCTCTCCCCTGTTCCCATATACGTAACCGCGGTTCAGGTATCCTTCCGCAAATTTCGGGTCTTTTTCCACTGCTTTGCTGAAATCTTCCAGCGCACCGTCATAGTCTTCATTCTTAAGTTTCTCTATACCGCTGGTATTAAGCTCCTCGGCATTCGGGCCGCATGCCGTAACACCGCAGACGACCAAAAGAAATAACGGAAGGAGTTTTTTGTAATGCATCATGGTCAACCCTCTGAATTAATGTAGCAAGAAAACGGATACAGCTTTTGCGTAGCAATCAAAAAGATAAACAACTCGTGCCAAATACGAGAACATGAGATGAGAGATTCAAGTCAGAAATAAAAATTACAGCGTAAGCCGAACAATCTCATTCAGCAGATGAACGAACGATTTTTACCGGCTTGCACAGATGCTTTTTCTCCCTCGCTGCCCTTGCGCATTTCTCGCAGACATACTTTGGTTTTGCAACCTCCCTCATAATCTCCCGGAGGTTCTTCTCGATTTCCCTGCTTTTAAGCTGACACAGAGACTTCATAGGCTGTCCCGGAATCTTTCAATGACCAATAATCACTGCATCATCAAGCTCATCCGGGTTCTCCGGACCCGGGGGAAAATGCTGCTCAAGGATATCACCGCAACGGTCGATGGCATCACAGATAGCAGAAACCTGTTTTTTGTCCTTGATACCTGCAACTATGCTATCGGCTATTCCACGCCAGACCACAGGATCAATCTTTGCGTTTATCCCTTTGTCACCCAGAATCCATACTCGGCGCTCGAAAAGCGATATGTAGATCAGTATACCGGCATGATCCCGGGTATTGTATATCTCTTTTTTATAGAAAGAACCTATCGCCGCCTCTTCAACCTCTTCTTTCATATCCGAATCGGTAACAAACAAGCGCTTGAGAAAAAAACTTCGCCTGATGATCTCATTGCATAACACAAATGAGAGCGCGAAAAATCCCAGAAAGTGCCACATGGTTTCCAAACCCGAAATCAGAGCAATCGCAATTCCAAAAACCACAGCGCACAATATCCCGCCCAGTATGTTTGCCAGAGGATAGTGATGGCTGGAGGAAACAGCCATGACAACGATCTCTCCTGCTGTCCGTTTTTCTGCAGCACGAACCCTTGCCTTTATTGCAGACTTATCATTTTCGGAGAGAAATTTATTGACAAGATCTTTCATGCCTTAACTCATAAGTTAGCGAATCAAGATAACAACGGTGTGACGGGTAATGAACAACCCGAACCCGGTTATCACCAGCTCCCGGAGGCACCGCCGCCTCCAAAACCGCCACCGCCGCCCTCAAAACTGCCGCTGCCACTGCTGAAACCTCCCCGGCCAAAACCACCGCTTCCCGGACCGCCTGTATATATCAGAGGGCCTGAGCCATGCCCTCCGCCTCCGCGCGGAACCTGGCTATAAAAATAAATGATCAGTACCAGCACAAATATAAAAGGAAGAAGTGACCTGCCATCCTCTTCGGCAGCACCCTCTTTTGCCGGTGCAGTATATTCACCCTGAACCGCGGCAATTATCAGATCGGTACCGCGGATAAAACCTTCGTCAAACCTGACCTCGGCAAACAAGGGAACGATTTCGTTATCGGCTATCCTGCCTGCCGTTAAATCAGTAAGAGCTCCTTCCAGGCCGTAACCAACTTCTATCCGAACCTTGCGCTCTTTCTTGGCAACCAGCAACAGAACCCCGTTATCGAACTCTCTCTGCCCGATCTTCCATTCTTCGGCAACCCGGATCGAAAAATCCTCGAGAGGTTCACCATCAAGAGACTCAACAGTAAGAACAGCAATCTGTGTTGATTCGCTTTTTTCAAGGTGTGCAAGTTTTTCATTGATCTCCAGCTCGGCTTCTGCAGAAATCATGGAAGCATAGTCGTTGACCCTTCCGGTCAAAGAGGGTATCTCAACCGCCTGAAGAGGTAACGCTGAAAAAAATTGCAGTACAATGAAAAAAGCATTGCAGCAGATAACGCACAGGACCTTTTTTTCCCGGGACCTTCGCACCGTCTCAGAATTCCACCTGGGGGACCTGCTGCGCAGATGCATCACCTTTGAAATATTCTTTCGGCTTCAAATGCAGAATAATGTCGTTGGTCAGAGAGTTCGGAAACTTCCTTAGCGAATAGTTGAATGTCTCAACCGAGGCGTTATAACGCTTACGGGCGACACTTATTCTGTTTTCCGTGCCTTCCAGTTGGTTCTGCAAGTCCCTGAAATTCTGATTTGCCTTCAGCTCCGGGTACCGCTCGACAACAACCATGAGACGGGAAAGCATGGATGAGAGTTCTCCCTGTGCGCTCTGAAATTCAGTCATCGCGTCAGGATCGCTGAGCATTTCGGGAGTAAGCTGAACAGATGAAGCTTTTGAACGCGCCTCTACTACCTTCGTGAGCGTTTCCTGCTCAAAATCTGCAGCACCCTTAACGGTTGAGACGAGGTTCGGTACCAGATCGGCCCTTCTCTGAAGCTGCGCTTCAAGGTCTCCCCATGCCTTGTTGACTCCTTCTTCGTTCTTCTGCATGGTATTGTAACCGCAGCCGCTGAACATGGCTGTCAGAAGAAACAGCGCAAGAACTCTGAAAAATCCGGATTTCATGAGTCCGTTCCTTATGTTTGCCAACTCTTCAATTGATCGATTGATGAAATACAAAATACAGTGAGAAAAAGATAAGGATTTCTTTTAAACCGTAGAAGAACCTCAAAAAAGCCTCCTTACCATTGACCATCTGGTTTTATTACAGGGAATACCATATATTACTTCTTTTATACGCCCAAATCCCTGAATATGAAATTACGAGTTCTGCTTCTCACAATGAGCCTTTGCGTTTCTGCAACAACTGCACTCGGCAGCTTTGAACACCGTGGACCGGACGCGAGAGCGGAAGCCATGGGCGGTGCCGGTGTTGCTCTGGCAAACAACCCGTTCGGCCTGTTCTACAATCCGGCTTCGGGCAATTTCGGGAACAACCTGTCTGCAGGCATCTCATATGCAGTCCCGTTCGGCAACAATGCGCTTGACAGTTTTTATGGGGTAATCGATACAGGCCGCCTCCCTTTCGACCGGAACGGGAGTGCGGCAATATCCTGCCAGTACTACGGATCATCCCTTTACCGGGAAACAAGCACGTTCTTTACTTACTCGACAAAACTGGCAGGACCGGTCCACACCGGAATTTCAGCAGGTCTCCTTGAACGGGATGCCGGTGATACCGGATCCGAGTCCGCCCTGGGTATCAACCTTGGAGCGCTTGCCTTTCTTTCTCCTGACCTGAACCTCGGCGTCGCGTTTTTCAATGTAAACCGCCCGGACACAGGAGACGGAGGAGAAAAAGCCCCTTTTACAACCCTTGCCGGGACATCGTACAGACCGGTCGACGCCATCGTGCTGGCCGCCGGGGTGGAAAAACAGGAAGACAAGGAGATCAGGCTGCGTTCCGGCGGAGAAGTTCGGGTAATATCGTCTTTAACCCTGAGGGCCGGGTTCACAACAGCCCCCTCCACGTTTTCCGGGGGCGCCGGGTTCACGTTCAAGAATTTTCAGGCTGACTTCAGCCTTGTACGGCATCCTGAACTGGGGACCGGTTCATGGTACACCGTAAGGGCTTCTTTTTGAACTGAGGGCACTTCGAAAGAACAATAAACCGGCACTCGGGATCACAAAGAGATTGATCAGTTTGTGAGGCGTTCAACGGAAAAAACCCCCTGTACTTTTCTGATTTTATCCATAAGCGACTGAAGACGAGCTATATTGCGGACATAGATCATTACTGTCCCGAGAAACATGCCGTCCCTGGCATGGAGCGAGATGCTGCGGATATTGGTATCCGACTTGGAAAGAACACCGGTTATCTGGTTTGTGATGCCGATCCGGTCCTCTCCGACAACCTTTACACCTGCAAGAAATTCAGTTTCAACCTTTCTGTTCCAGGAAACGCTGACGACGCGCTCACTTTTCAGAAGGCTCTCGTTGCTGACATTCACACAGTTTTTTCGATGAATCTTCACCAGCCCCTCCTTGGTAACAAATCCGATGATATCATCACCGGGAACAGGCTTGCAGCATTTAGCGTACGAGTACGCTATGTTGGGCAGGCCCTCTATAACCACCTCGTCCTTGCCGATACGTTCCCCATCCCTCCCCTTTCTGGCCTGCTCTGCGAAGTTATCGTATCCCAGTTCTTCGGGTTCGGTTTTTTCAGCCGGGAATGGAGGGTATTCCTGGTCTGAAAGACTCTTGATCACCTTTTCACCGTCGATCTGCTGGTTTGCCAGCGCGCTGAAAAAGTCGGCCGGAGTTTTGATACCATATTTCCGGACCTGCTTGATGATATCATTTTCCGTAAGCAGCTTCTTTGTTCCGGAAAGCATCTTATCCCACATGTTGCGGCCTTTTTCGATCTGGCGGCGACGCTCCTCGTTGATCGCCGACCGTATCTTCATGCGGGCCCGGTGAGTCACCACAGATTTCAGCCAGTCAGCCTTGGGCTTCTGACTTTTCGAAGTAATGACCTCAACCCTGTCACCGGACTTGAGTTCCGAGTTGAGACGAACAATCTTTCCGTTCACTTTGGCCCCGATACATCCGTTACCTATCTCTGTGTGAATTGCATAGGCAAAATCAATAGGCGTTGCACCCGCTGGCAGGGTTTTCATATCCCCTTTCGGCGTGAAAATATAGATTTCGTCATGATAGAGATTCAGCTTGAATCCTTCCATAAAGGACGCAGCTGAATCCGCATCCTTGATAAGATCGCGGGCCCATTTCAGGAAAGTATCTATGGTTGCATCGTCCTTTGAGACTTTCTCCTTGTAACGCCAGTGGGCAGCGACACCAAACTCGGCGAATTCATGCATCCTGTTTGTTCTTATCTGCACCTCGACAACCCTTCCTTTCGGGCCCAGAATCGCAGAGTGGAGAGACTGATAGCCGTTGTGCTTGGGGATGGAAACGTAGTCCTTGAAATGCTGGGGTAGCGGAGGATACTTCTGTGTAATGTAGCCATATGCTGCGAAACAGTCGGAGATCCTTTCGGTGTAAATGACTATTCTGATACCGTAAAGATCATGTATATCCTCAAACCGCTTGTTTTTGTAACGCATCTTGTTGTAGATGGAGAACAAGTGCTTGGCCCTCCCCTGAACCTCGACCTTGAACCCCTGCTTTTCAAGGTCCTCCTTGATCGGCACAATCATTTTATCGAGATATGCTATACGCTCTCCCCTGCTGAGGCGAACTTTCTGCTGAATTACCTCGAACATCTCGGGGTCGATGTACTTGAAGGCAAGGTTCTCAAGCTCGATCTTCATTTTACCAAGGCCGAAACGGTGGGCAAGGGGCGCATAAATATCTCTCGTCTCGAGTGCAATTTTCAGACGGCGATGCTCCGGCAAGGCGCCAAGGGTTCTCATGTTGTGCAGACGGTCACAGAACTTTATAAGAATAACCCGCACATCCTTCACTACGGAGAGCAGCATCTTGCGGAAACCCTCAGCCTGGGTAACCTCCCTGTTGATCATGATCCCGGATATCTTTGTCAGCCCCTCAACGATATCGGCCACTTCACTGCCCAGTTCGGCAGCAAGATCTTCATAGGTGTATTCGCTGTCTTCGATAACATCATGCAACAGAGCGGCGGCAATCGAAACACCATCCAGCGGAAGTTCGGTAAGCAGTATCCTGGCAACCTCAACAGGATGGTAGAAGAAAGGTTCCCCTGATGCACGTTTTTCACCCTCGTGCGCCCGGTAGCACATAAAAAATGCTCTCTGAATGAGCGATTCATCAACATTCCTGAGATTCTGGCGGGCAAGCCGCAAAATCTCCTGCATTTTCTCATACTGTGCTTTTTCAATCTGGGCTAACATATACCTGCAGTAATCAAATTATTTCCTGAAATGCTTGTTTGTTTAGTTAGTAGCCTGCTGTAGTAACAAGTAACGCGTGACTAGTAGCCTGCTGTAGTAACAAGTAACGCGTGACGACCAACAAGTCAAAATTCAAAAGTAAAAAATCAACAAAATATCGAACGCTTGCTTATCCTGATCTTCCTCCCTTTCAACGATTCAGCAACTTCACAGTTCAACAGGGCTTGGCACGCCGTTTCACTGATTTTTATCCGTCGCCGCCTGCTCCAGTTTTGCAATTTCATCACGAAGGTAGGCTGCTTTTTCATATTCCATGCTTTCGGCAGCTTCCTGCATTTCCAGTTTCAAATTTTCCGCCATTGCATAAAGGTCCTCCTTACCCAAAGAACCGATGAGATCTTCGATCACTCTCCGGGACCGCTGCTCCAGCCCCAAACGCCTTCTCCTGAATCGTTCCTCCGCATCGGCCACCCCGGTGGTATCAAGTACCTGGCCCACCGATTTAACGATAGATGCGGGAATGATCCCGTGCTCTTCGTTGAATCTCTGCTGAACCCCCCTGCGCCTTTCGGTCTCCTCGATGACTGAACGCATTGACTCAGTGATCCTGTCGGCATAAAAAATCACCCGTCCCTCGACATTGCGGGCAGCTCTGCCGGCTATCTGCATCAGGGATTTACTGTCCCTGAGAAACCCTTCCTTGTCGGCATCGAGGATAGCCACAAGCGAGACCTCGGGAAGATCCAGTCCTTCGCGTAAAAGGTTGACGCCGACAAGAACGTCAACATCACCCGTCCGCAGTTCCCTGAGAATCTGCATCCTTTCAAGACTTTTTATCTCCGAATGAAGATACCGGGCTCTCAACCCTGTCTTTCTCAGGTAATCATGAAGATCCTCACTCATGCGCTTGGTCAGTGTCATAACCAGGCTTTTGAAACCGTTCGCGGTATGTTGCCGGATCTCTTCGAGAAGATCATCAATCTGCCCGTTGACAGGGCGAACGGTGATTTTCGGATCAAGCAGACCTGTCGGCCTCACCAACTGTTCGACTACAGCTCCTCCCGTACGCCGGAGTTCGTACTCTCCTGGAGTGGCGCTGACACTGATCAACTGCGGTACCATTGCCTCAAACTCCTCAAATCGCAATGGACGGTTATCCAGTGCCGAAGGAAGCCTGAACCCGTATTCGACAAGAACGGTCTTTCTGGAACGATCCCCGGCATACATACCACGAACCTGGGGAAAAGTGACATGCGACTCGTCGACAATCACAAGATAATCTTCAGGAAAATAATCCAGCAGACAATAAGGCTTCTCTCCTGTTTCCCTCCCTGAAAGATGGCGCGAATAATTTTCAATTCCTGAACAGTACCCAAGCTCTTTCATCATTTCGAGGTCGTAACGGGTTCTCTCCTCAAGCCTTCTGGCCTCGACAAGCTTGTCTTCGGCACGAAGCACGTTCAAACGCTCTGCCAACTCGTTCTCTATTGCCAGCATGGCTTTCTGCAGTTTTTCCTTCTCAGCCACAAATTGCCGTGCCGGATAGACAAAGGCATAGTCCTGATCGCCAAGAATCTCACCACTTTCATGATCGAAAAGTTGCAGACGCTCGATTTCATTGCCGAAAAACTCCACCCGCAACGCTGTCCCCTCGTGCATCGGCACAAGGTCGATAACGTCACCCCGCACTCTGAACTTACCGGCTGCAAGGTCTCTGTCGTCACGGACAAAGTGAAGCGAAATCAGGTCCTGGAGAAACTCATCTCTGTCTTTCTCCATGTTCACACGAAGCTCGACAATCTGTGCCTTCCAGTCTTCAGGTGCTCCGAGACCGTAAATGCAGCTTACCGAGCTGACAACAACGACATCTTTACGGCCACTGAGCAGCGCACTGGTAGCCTTGAGCCTGAGCCTCTCAATCTCATCGTTAATCCGAAGGTCCTTGGCGATGTACTTATCCATCGTGGGGATATAAGCTTCCGGCTGATAAAAATCATAATAACTGATAAAATATTCCACAGCATTATGCGGAAAAAACTGCCGGAGTTCTCCGTAAAGCTGCGCGGCGAGGGTCTTGTTATGGCTGATAACAAGCACCGGCTTGTTCACCGCGGCGATAACATTAGCCATAGTAAATGTCTTTCCCGAACCGGTCACACCAAGCAGTACCTGGAAGGCTTCGCCGCGCAACACTCCTCGAGCCAGCGACTGAATAGCTTCCGGTTGATCACCTTTGGGCTCAAAGCTGCTCTCAATGCGGTACGCATTCTTACCGTTTTTTTCCATTTCCATGACTGATTCCTTTACATTCCCCGACCACTTTGAGTGACAGACCAACTATTTAAAACTATTTATAAAATTTGTTAGTTCTTTCTCAGGATTGTACGATGAAGGTTATTTATTTACGTACGGCAACATTCGAAACAGTCAATTCACACATGCGTTTGTCTCTTTCAGGCATCACATACACCCCGTTTTTTTTTCGCCTGGCCGTCATATTTGCAACCGCTATTGCTTTAATTCATTTACTATCATGCACCGCTATGCGTTCTGAACACCAGTATTCTTACATTTCCCTGCCCGATGATCCGCTGCATACGAGAATCTACACTCTGAAAAACGGCCTGACCGTTTACATGAGTCCGCAAAAGGATGAGCCGAGGATCTATACGTCAATCGCCGTCAGGGCAGGAAGCAAAAACGATCCCGCGGAAACAACCGGGCTCGCTCACTACCTTGAACATATGCTGTTCAAGGGAACGGACTCGATTGGTGCCCTCGACTACGAAAAGGAAAAAGTCGAGCTGCAGAAAATCATCGACCTTTATGAAGAGTACCGCTCAACAGACGACCCGGACAGAAGAGCGGATATTTACCGTCAAATAGACAGCACGTCCAACTTTGCCGCGGAATTCACTATACCCAACGAGTACGACAAGCTGCTCAGCTCGATCGGAGCAAGAGGAACAAACGCCTATACCTGGGTTGAACAGACTGTTTACCTCAATGACATTCCGTCAAACCAGCTGGAAAAATGGCTTTCTATAGAAGCCGAGAGGTTCCGCAGCCCGGTAATGCGGCTTTTCCATACCGAGCTTGAAACCGTCTATGAAGAAAAGAACATGACGATGGACAGTGACAGCCGGAAAATCTGGGAAAACCTGTATGCCGGTCTTTTCAGAAAACACACCTACGGCACACAGACAACCATCGGTGAGGCCGAACACCTGAAAAACCCCTCGATCAAAAATGTCATCGAATACTACCGCACATGGTATGTACCAAACAACATGGCTATCTGCATGGCCGGTGACTTCGACCCGGACGAAGCCATCAGACTGATCGATGAAAAGTTTTCGAACCTGAAACCGGGACAGGTACCGGAATTTTTCCCTCCGGAGGAAGAACCGATCACGAAACCGGTCATCACCCGGGTCAAAGGGCCGGAAGCTGAAGAACTTGTCATAGGTTACAGGTTCAGCGGCTCAGGGTCAAGGGAGATGGATACCCTGACGCTTGTCGATAAAATACTCTATAATCAAACTGCCGGACTTATCGATCTCAACCTCAATCAGGAACAGAAAGTGCTCGACGCGGGCTCGATGGTAGTCGAAATGAAGGATTATGCAACCCATATCCTGAGTGCCAAACCTCGTGAAGGGCAAAGCCTTGACGAAATCAGGAAACTGTTGCTTGAGCAGATCGAAAAAGTCAAGGAAGGAGACTTTCCCGACTGGCTGCCCGAAGCGATCATCAACGATCTCAAGCTCGAAAAGCTCAAAACCCATGAAACAAACAGAGGACGATCAGAAACATTTGTCGACGCATTCGTGCTTGGCCTCGACTGGAACGATGTAACCGGCAGAATCGACAGGTTAAGCCGCATCACGAAAAAGGATATCACAGCTTTTGCGCAGGAACATTACAGTGATAATTATGTTGCGGTGTACAAGGAGCACGGCAAGGATGCCGAATCACCCAAAATCCAGAAGCCGCCGATAACCCCTCTCAAGGTCAACCGCGACAGAACGTCAACATTTGCTGAAAACATACTCTTACGTAAAACCGAGGAAATTGATCCGGTCTTTCTTGATTTCGAACGTGACATTCAATCACTTGACATTACCCCCGAGGTACCGCTTTTCGCGGTAAAAAATACCGAGAATGCCCTTTTCTCTCTCTACTACGTGTTCGATATCGGAAACAACCATTCCAAAACAATCGACCTTGCACTCGACTACCTGAGCTATCTGGGAACCTCAAAACTGACACCTGCAGAATTCAGCCAGGAGATGTACAAAATCGGGGCAAGCTTCTCGGCATACACCGCAGATGATCACCTCTATTTGAAACTTTCCGGCCTTCAGGAAAACTTTGATGCTGCACTTGCGATGCTTGAAGAGCTGCTGACCGACGCACACCCCAACACGGAAGTTCTTGAAAAACTCAAGGCCGGGGTCCTGAAAGAACGTGCAGATGACAAGCTTTCCAAGAAAAAAATTCTTTTCGAGGCCATGCACAATTACGGGCGGTACGGCGCATCGTCACCATTCACGAATGTGCCTGACAATGAAGAGCTCAAAACGATTACAGCCGAAGATCTGCTGGCGGAGATCAATACCCTCATGCACTATCCCCACAGGGTCTTATACTACGGACCTGCCGAACCGGACAGCCTTTCTTTGAAACTGCGTGAGTTGGGACACCTGAAACACGAACTTGTACCGGTTCCCGATGCCGAGCCTTTCACCGAGATTGAGCAGAAAGAAAACCGTGTCTATGTCGTTGATTATGACATGACACAGGCAGAAATCCTCATGCTGTCCAGAGACAGACTTTACGATGCCGACCAGGTTCCGCTCATCACTCTCTTCAATGAGTATTACGGCGGCGGGATGTCATCTGTTGTTTTTCAGGAACTCCGTGAAGCCAAGGCGCTTGCTTATTCGGTGTTCTCGATATACCGCATCCCCAAGGACAAAGATGAGCATCACTACATTTTCAGCTATATAGGAACCCAGGCGGACAAGCTTCCGGAAGCACTCTCGGGGATTACAGAACTGTTTAAAGACCTCCCCGAGTCACCCGAGCTCTTCACTACGGCAAAAAAGGGCATCCGCAGAAAAATCCGTACCGAACGCATTAACAAAGCTAAAATACTTTTTACCAGAGAGGAGGCGGAAAAACTTGGTTTGGACCATGATGTTCGCAGGGATATCTTTGAAAAAGTCCATGAATTCGATTTTGACGACATTGCCGCGTTCCACCGGCAGAGGTTTGCAGACAAAAAGTACACACTGCTTGTGCTGGGCAATAAAGAGAATCTCGACATGGAAACTTTGGGCCGGTTTGGTAAAATTATCCCTCTGAGTCTCGAGGACATTTTCGGCTACTGATAGCAAAAAAATATTACCTTGAAGCATTCCATAGCTCAAAAAAACAAATAAATCACCTGCAAACTATGACTTCACTATTATTTCTCGGGGTTGTCCTCTTATTTATAGGTATCACTGCCCGCTCCCTCAATCCATCCCTGCTGCGATTTTCAGGGTTGTTTAAAATAGGAGGCATTTTCGCCATAATACTGGGACTTCTTACTGCAAGCATACGAATTGTCGAACCCGGAAAGGTCGGCGTTAAAGTTCTGTTCGGAAAAGTCCAGCAGGAAGTGCTCACGAGCGGACTCAATGTCATCAACCCGCTCGTAAAAGTTGAATTTTTTGATATAACGACCCAGACCTATACCATGTCCGGTACCGAAACCGAGCTCTCTCAGTTGAGCGACGCACCGATCAGGGTGTTGAGTGCCGATGGCCTCGAGGTTACCATCGACATGACCGTCCTTTACCGCATCAACCCTACTCAGGCACCTGAAATACGACGTGAGATCGGCCCCGGCCTTTCATATATCGACAAAATCGTTCGTCCGACAGCCAGAACACGCATCAGGGACAATGCTGTCATATACAACGCTGTAGACCTTTACTCAAAGAAACGTGAAGAATTTCAGACAAAAATCTTTGCAAGTATCAAATCTGACTTTGAAAACCGCGGTCTCATTCTCGAAAACCTGCTTGTCCGCAACATCTCTCTTCCTCAGTCTGTAAAAGCCGCGATCGAAGCCAAGATCAATGCTGAGCAGGAAGCCCAGAAAATGCAATTCGTCCTGCAGAAAGAGACCCAGGAAGCCGAAAGAAAGCGTGTCGAAGCAAAAGGTATCTCCGACTACCAGCTGATCCTTTCCCGCTCGCTGACCGACAAACTTTTGAGATACGAACAGATAAAAGCCCTGCAAAACCTGGTAAAGTCAGAGAACTCAAAGGTTATCATTATGGGCGACAGCAAGGGAGCCTCGGTGCTGATCGGAAAGTAATAGCTGCCGGGCCGGAAATCTTATAGCCGCTTTTTACTTTTGCATTTGACCGGTACTCAGCGAAGCGATACTCGTACTCGAAATGGGCGGCGCTGAGTCGAGAAGCAGGGGAACCTATGAAACTGCTGGATAAATACATAGCCCGACAGTTTTTTTCAACCTATGTCTTCGCCGGTATAAGTTTCACCGCCCTGTTTCTTCTTGTCAATCTTATAGAAAATTTAGGCCGCTATATCGACAAAGGGATAAGAGCCGAACAGATAATCCTGTATTACTGGAGCCTTATCCCTGAAACAATCCTGCTGATTTCCCCGTTAAGCACTCTGCTCGCCTCCCTCTATATCACGGGACGCATGTCAGGGTCGAGTGAACTGCCGGCCATGAAAGCGGCCGGTGTCGGCATGCATCAGTTGCTCAAGCCGTTTCTCGCTGTAGCATTGCTTATATCGGTCTTCAATATCCTTAATGCAGGCTGGCTGTACCCTAAAACATCTGCATTGAAAAACAGGTTTGAAACAGAGCATCTCGACAAAACCTTCGAGAATATTTCGGGCAGCAAAAACATACATATTCTTGAGTCACGCAACAGAATACTATCTATCGGAGCGCTTGACCCGCAGAAGATCACAGGCCTGAACATTTCTATCGAGACCTTCGAAGGCCCTGTTATTGCCAGTCGAATCGACGCGAAAAAAATCTCCTATGACCAGTCAATCGACCGATGGATCCTGCATGAAACCAAAACTCGTGTTTTCAGCGAAAAGGGTGTGCTTTACAGGGAAAATCCCGGAAACGATACGCTGCAACTGTCTCTGACCGCATCGTCTCTCAGGGACCTCGGCATCCAGCCGGATGAGATGGATATCATCCAGCATTACCGCTATATTGGTGAGAAGCAGGAAGCAGGCTTTTCAAATCTCGGCAGGGTCATTGTAAAATTTCATAACAAACTGGCCCTGCCTCTGGCATCGTTGATTATTATTCTGATCGGGGTTCCTCTTTCCTCCCGAAAAAAGCGTAGCGGGCTTGCTCTTGAGTTCGGTATCAGCCTCTTCATAGGATTCACCTACCTTGGTGTACAGAGAACACTCTCTACAGCCGGGTACCGGGGCCTGATCGATCCGGCGTTTGCAGCGTGGCTGCCAAATCTGCTGTTTCTTGTCATAGGTGTCGTTATCTATAAAACCGCAAACAAATAAGCCATGACAACAACCCGGCCGCTGATTGCCCTCATGACCGACTTCGGACTTCAGGACCCCTATGTCGGGATTATGAAAGGTGTGATTGCCGGTATTTCCCCGCGTACCCCGGTAATAGACCTTACCCATTGCATCTCCGCTCAGAACATACTGCAAGGTGCTCTGCTGCTTGGTTCATCCTCGCCATACTTTCCTGACCGAACAATATTTGCGGCGATTGTCGATCCGGGAGTCGGGACAGGACGAAAAGCCATTGCACTCGTAACGGAATCGCAGGTATTCGTTGCACCTGATAACGGACTGTTGAGCTCTGTCATGAAAAAGCAGAAAATCAGGGCATGTTACACCATCACCAACCCTTCATGTATGCTCCCCGGTCAAAGTGCGACGTTCCATGGAAGAGACATTTTTTCACCTGCCGCCGCACACCTTGCAAATGGCCTCGAACCTGCAATGCTTGGAAGCGCCTTCGATCCTGAAGAGTGTAAACGGATTGAAATTCCTGAAAACAGCACCCGTGACGGAGGAAGTTCATGGGAGGGGGTCGTTCTTTATTCCGATGTGTACGGCAACCTGATAACCTCGTTTACAGGCAACATGATCACAGAGGAGAAACAGGCGCTGGGAATATGCACGAAAAACAACCGGATACTGCCGATTCATCGGACTTATGGAGACGTGGCAGAAGGCGAAGCCCTTGCATATACAGGCAGCAGCGGTTTCATTGAAATCGCAATACGCAACGGCAATGCATCACAATCGCTCGAACTGCTGCCCGGTGATCGGGTGATGCTTCTCTACGCCTCGTGATACACGGCCAATATCCGGGCCTAACTGCCTATGTACTCCTTGAGAACTTTACTGTACGCAGACTGGCGCAGTCTCCTGATTGCCTTCTCTTTAATCTGACGCACCCTTTCACGCGTAAGCTTGAATTTTTCACCTATCTCCTCCAGGGTAAGAGGATTATCCATTCCGATACCAAAATAGGAACGGATAACGTCGGCCTCACGGGGAGCAAGCACCGAAAGCGAACGTTCCACTTCAAGGGTCAGTGAGTCGCGGGTGAGGCCATGGTCGGGTTTGTGACCATCATTCTGAAGTACATCGAGCAGCCGGTTATCATCCCCCTGGGCGAACGGAGCGTCCACGGAAACATGACGGCCCGCAATTTTCAGTGTATCGGCGACATCCTGGGAATCCATATCGAGAAGATTTGCAAGCTCCTTGGTATTGGGATCCCTTTCATACTCCTGTTCGAGCTGGCTATAGGCTTTACTTATCTTGTTGAGCGTGCCGACCCGGTTCAGGGGAAGACGCACAATCCTTGACTGTTCGGCAAGAGCCTGAAGGATCGACTGTCGTATCCACCAGACAGCGTAGGAAATGAATTTGAAGCCCCTGGTTTCATCAAAACGTTTTGCAGCCTTGATGAGCCCGAGATTCCCTTCATTGATAAGGTCACCCAGAGTCAACCCCTGATTCTGGTACTGTTTGGCTACGGAAACAACAAAACGCAGATTTCCCTTGATAAGCTTGTCCAGGGCACGCTTTGCTCTCTTGTATTCCGGAGTATCGACAGGCATGTCATAGCCCTCCTTGATCGCTCTGGTAAGCTTCACTTCATCTTCAGCCGTCAGAAGCTCATATTTTCCAATCTCCTGCAGGTAGCGATCAAGAGAAAGACTCTCGCGATTGGTGATCTGTTTACTTATTTTTAATTGCCGCATTGACACTCTCCGTCTTGCTTATTCTTGGAACACCTTTTTTCCACGGTGATCATTCAAAAACGACTGCCTCATTCTCCATGCATACTCAGGATCAGGGGCATGACACCTATACAGAACCCATATCATGGATCCATCAGTTAGCGAGAACCTCCAGGTTAGCCTGCAGCTTGCCGAGGTTGCTTTTTGCTTCTGCCAGTTTCCTGCGCTCGCTTTCAACAACATCTGCAGGCGCATTGTCAACAAAGCCTTTGTTGGCAAGTTTTTTCTCTACGCGCTTCACATATGAGAAAACATTGTCAACCTCTTTCTCAAGACGGGCAATCTCTTTATCAAACGAAATCAACCCTTCAAGGGGCATAAAAAGTTCATTACCGTCAACCACAGAACTTGCAGAGTGAGGCGGACGCTGCATATCACCGTCCGATACCTCGACGCTGCAGTCCGTCATCTGCCTCACGATATGCATGTTGGCAGCAAATATTTCCCTGGCAGATGCATCCGTGGTACTGATCACCAGGTTTGCTTTCATGTCATGCGGCACTCCGAAAACGGCCCGAAGACTGCGAGCCTCTGCGATAACTTTCTGCACCGAAGCAAAGCCCGAAGAGACGCCATCCGCCGGACGGTCCCCAGCTTGGGGCATGGCGGACAGGGCAATGCTTTCACTGTTTTTACGCTGCAGAATATGGTGCCAGATTTCCTCCGTTATAAAAGGCATCACGGGATGGAGCATCTTCAAAACTCCTTCGAGCAGGTAAACCGCAAGACAAACTGCTTGACGGGCTCCGGATTCGGCAGTCTCACGGGCAAGTTCGATTTTCAGTGTCTCCAGGTACCAGTCACAGTAATCACCGCGGAAAAAGTCATAGACAATTCTGGTAATGTCGTTCATCCTGAACTGACCGAATGCTTTGTGATAGGCATCAAGCATTGCTTGATAACGCTCGAGAATCCAGCTTTCAGCATCCGATAGCGGCATAGTTCCAGGAGTATAACGCTGATATGCAACACTGAACTCATCCAGAGAACCGAAAACTTTTTCGCGCTGCATGAAAACAAGGCGTGCAGCATTCCATATCTTGGTGGCAAAGTTGCGGCCGAACTCACATTTCTCCTCGCCAAAAAGTACATCCTGACCAAGAGGAGCTATATACACAATGGTGAAACGGAGCGCATCGGTTCCATAGTCATCAATGACTTTCAGGGGGTCGGGCGAGTTCCCGAGAGATTTGGAAAGCTTTCTACCCTTCATATCCCTGATGATGCTGGTAAAGTAAACATCCCTGAACGGAACGTCCCCCTTGAAATACAGCCCTGCCATGATCATCCGGGCAACCCAGAAAAAGATGATATCCGGTGCTGTAACAAGTGTATCTGTTGGATAAAACGCCCGGATATCATCATTATCGGTATGCTCCCCTGTCCAGCCAAGCGTCGTAAGGGGCCAGAGCCATGAGGAAAACCATGTATCAAGCACATCCTCGTCCTGAATCAGCTTATCGGTTCCCGCGAGGTGACACGCCTCTTCATAGGATTCTGCAACCCAGATTTTTCCTTCCTGATCATACCATGCCGGAATCCGATGCCCCCACCAGAGCTGGCGAGATATACACCAGTCGCGGATATTTTCCATCCAGTGCCGATAGGTGTTGACCCAGTGTGACGGATGAAACCGTATCTCGCCACCGTTAACGACCTTCAGAGCTTGTTCGGCCAGCGGTTTCATTTTGACGAACCACTGCTCGGAAAGATACGGCTCCACAACGACACCGGCCCTCTCGGAGTAACCGACGTTGTGCTCGTACTCTTCGACCTTCACAAGGTCGCCGCGACTGTCCAGATCAGCGATAATCTTTTCCCTTGCCTCGAAACGGTCAAGACCGGCATAACCGAATTCATCGGTCATCTTGCCATCACGCCCGACAACAGAGAGAACCGGCAAATTATGGCGGCCGGCAACCTCAAAGTCATTCGGGTCATGAGCCGGAGTAATTTTCAGCGCCCCTGTGCCGAACTCCATATCGACATAAGCATCTCCAATCACGGGCACATGACGCCCGGCAACGGGAACGACGGCAAGCTCTCCGATCAGCTCTCTGTACCTCGGGTCTTCCGGATTGACTGCGATAGCAACATCGGCAAGAATGGTTTCCGGCCTCACCGTTGCTATGGTAATGTACTCACCAGGCCTTTTAGCCAGAGAATAACGGACATAGACAAGCTTGTCTTTCCGTGGCTTCATGATCACCTCTTCATCGGAAAGAGCTGTTTGAGAAACAGGACACCAGTTGATAATGCGTTTCCCGCGGTAGATCAGCCCGTCCCTGTAGAGAGAAACAAACGCATGGCGAACCGCCCTGGAAGCGCTTTCGTCCATGGTAAACAGGTTGCGCCGCCAATCGCAGGAGATGCCGAGTTTTCGAAGTTGCTTGAGAATCAGCCCGCCGTACTCGTCCCTCCATTTCCAGACATGGTCGAGAAACTCCTTACGGCCAAGGTCATAACGGGAAATCCCTTTTTCACGAAGTTTTTTTTCGACGACGGTCTGGGTTGCAATACCTGCATGATCAGTACCCGGAAGCCAGAGAGCTTCCCGGCCGGACATGCGCTGATAGCGGATAAAAATATCCTGAAGCGTGTGATTCAGAACATGCCCCAGAGTCAGGCTTCCCGTAACGTTCGGGGGTGGCATAAGCACCGAATATGGTTCCTTGCCCCCCTCAAGAACCCTGAAGCTTTCCGCTTCAAAGACACCTTCCGATTCCCAGTGGGCGCTGCTCCAGCGACGCTCCACATCATGATGGTTATACGCTTTTTCGAGGTTCGCACTCATTACTGATCACTCGTGATGCTGCAGGCAACTCCTGACAGCAAACATTGACGATGCCCGAAGCTCCTTCTTTTGTGAATGAAATACTTAGAATTCCGGAACGTTCTCTCCCCCCTGTCTATTCGGCCTTTTCGGAAGCAGGACGATGATCGAAAATCTGGTCGATAATGCCGTAAGACTTCGCTTCCTCTGCATTCATCCAGCGATCCCTTTCGGAATCTTCCCTGATTTTTTCCACATCCTGTCCTGTATGGGTCGCCAGAATCTCCTCAAGAAGCTTGCGGATTTTCTCAATTTCCCGAGCCTGGATCAAAATATCGGTCTCCTGGCCCTGAACACCGCCCGACGGCTGATGAATCATGATACGCGAATGCGGCAGCGACGCCCTTTTGCCTTTTGCCCCACACGCAAGCAGAAAAGCTCCCATACTTGCCGCCATACCAACACAGACAGTCGCAACTTCGGAACGTATATACTGAATAGTATCATACACTCCCAGACCGGCAGACACGCTTCCACCCGGTGAATTGATATACACAAAAATGTCCCTTTCAGGCTCCTCCGATTCCAGAAAAAGCAACTGTGCCATGAGCAGGCTCGCCACATGATCGTCTATAGGAGTTCCCAGAAAAATAATCCGCTCCCTCAGAAGCCTTGAGAAAATATCAAAAGCCCTCTCACCGCGGCCTGAAGTTTCGATAACCATCGGTACAAGGCTGTTGGTTATCCCCTGCTCAATTGCGCTGGAATACATTTTCTTTGCCTGGCGCTCAAACCCGAAATTTATGTTGGCCATATGTTTCTGTCTCCGTTTCTGCTAAAATGTTCAATACCAATTTATGATTCATGCACCTTATGAAACCATAGCCGGTGCACATCCGTTCCAATTCTTTCCCGGGTTGACCGCAAAAAAATTGTGACCGGAACCTGTAAAAAAATGAAAAATAATCTCTTACAACTCATCTCAAACAGTATGATATACTTCCGCTTGGCGCTCTCGGTTAAAAAAGGAGCATCGCTCAATCCAGATCATAAAATTTTTTAAGATAACCCCCCTTATGAACAATACAAGAACACCGGCCCGGATTTATCGAAAAAAACATTTTTTTCAAGCGAGACAAGGCAGCACCACCGGTATGGCACCTGAAATCGGAAATGTGAGTTTCCTTTTTTAACTTGAATCTGTTACCTGTTACCTGTCACTCTTTCCAACACTTCACAATGAATGTCCGTCTGATTGCAGTAACACACCCGCTTGTTGAAATACAGAACGAAAATCTCACCCCTGAAGGTCTCATTGCATATTGCGCGAGAGTCTCCAGCCCGCATCAGGAAAACCTCAATTATGAGAAGCTGCTCGCCTATTGCATTAAAAACCGGCATTGGAGCATTTTCGAAATGGTGGACATGACCATAGAGATCGTTACGTCCCGGGCGATCTCCCCACAGATCCTGCGGCACCGGAGTTTTGTTTTCCAGGAATTTTCGCAACGCTATGCCAAAGCGCAGAATTTCGAGGCCTGCACACCCAGAAGGCAGGACAGCAAAAACCGCCAGCACTCAATAGACGACCTTGAGGAAGAGACAGTGGCGTGGTTCGCCGACGCACAGGAGGCAATACGCACCCTTTCCGTCGAGAAATACAACCAGGCTCTGGAGAAAGGAATAGCAAAAGAGTGCGCACGAATGCTGTTGCCGCTCAATACGCAGACAAAACTCTACATGAAGGGCTCTGTCAGAAGCTGGATCCACTACATTGAAGTCCGGACGGACGCCGGTACACAAAAAGAACACCGTGATATTGCAGAAGCGGTCAAGGAAATTTTTATCAGCCAGTTCCCTGTTACCGCCGCTGCACTTGGCTGGGCTCAGACAGCCAGATGATCGAGAAGCTGCGAAATGCGGCGTTTGAGCTCCCTGCGATGCACAATCATGTCGAGAAAACCGTGTTCGAGCAGAAATTCAGCCCTCTGAAATCCCTCGGGCAGATCCCTTTTGATAGTATCTTTTATGACCCTCGGCCCTGCAAATCCGATAAGCGCTTTCGGTTCACTGATATTGACATCCCCGAGCATGGCATAGGAGGCGCTGGTGCCGCCCATGGTCGGATCAGTCATCAGAGAGATATAGGGAATCTTCTTTTCGCCGAGACGTAACAGTCTTGCCGAAGTTTTGGCCATCTGCATAAGACTGAAAGCCCCCTCCATCATGCGTGCCCCGCCCGATTGAGAAACAATGATCAACGGCGCATTGAGTTCAATGCTCTTGTCGATTGCCTTTGCAATTTTTTCACCGACAACAGACCCCATCGATCCCCCGATAAAACCGAAATCCATTGCGGAAATAACCGCCTGATGCCCTCCTACCGATCCCAGCGCGTTTTTGCATGCTTCGGTTTTGCCGCTCTTCTCGATCACCCCATCGACCCGGTCAGGGTACTTCTTCGTGTCGGAAAAACCGAGCGGATCAGCCGCACGAAGGCTCTCACTGAATTCTTCATACTTTTTCTCGTCGAACAGCAGCGAAAAGTATTGATCCGGAGATAACCTGAAATGGTGGTCGCATTCACAACAGGTATAGAGATGGTCCTCTACCTGTTTTTTATGGAGTGCTGCCCCGCAACTGTCGCATTTTTTCCAGAGACCTTCAGGAATATCACGCCTGTCTTTCGTACGTATCGAGGGCTTCGCCCGTTTAAACCAGACCATTTTTAATTATTTGTAAAGAGATTATACATTACACTCAATTGAGCGGTCCATTAAGTAAACCGGAAGAAAAGTGGTGAGCGACGGTTAATAATAAACGCTCATACCAGAATTTAACTGAAGATATGAAGTCACCCTGAGATCTCAAAACAACCCTCTGGAGTCTTCAATTGCACAAAACCGGATTTCTCATTCTCCTGCTGTTTTGCAGCTGTCTTTTGATCCTGACTGCCCGTGCCCCGCTACAGGCCCAAAATCGGGAAATTGTTTACCCGGACACTCTTGATCTGCCACTGAAACGGTTAGTTATCGCCCCGCATATGAGACCTGCCAGAAAAACGGTCGGCCTGGCGCTTTCCGGAGGAGGAGCCAACGGCATGGCTCAGGTCGGAGTGCTCAAAGCGCTGGACGAAGAAAACATCCCTGTAGACGCCATTGTCGGAACGAGTATCGGTGCTGTTGTCGGAGGGCTCTACAGCGCAGGCTACAATGCGAAAGATCTCGAAAAGATTGCTCTGGAAATCCCCTGGAAGGAATTGCTTTCCCTGGACAACGACGCACCGAGAGCGAGTACATTTCTCGAACAGCAGAAAATCCGCGACAGGGCTACCATCGCCATACGTTTCGAAAACTATAAACTGGTTATCCCGAAATCGCTCAGCTCGGCACAAAAGCTGACAAAAGTCCTCGACCTCCTGACAATGAATGCCCCGTACCACCCCGTTTGTTCCTTCTCTACTCTTCCGGTCTCTTTCAGGGCAGTAACAACCGACCTGGTCTCCGGCAAGCGCATCACCCTTCTCGACGGAACGCTTTCAGAAGCGATGCTTGCAAGCAGCACCATCCCGGTTATCTTCGAACCCATAGAGCTTGGCAAACACAAACTTGCCGATGGGGGACTTGTTGCAAACCTTGCTGTCGATGAGCTTGAAAACGCTCTTCTTGATTATAAAATCGGTGTGGACACCAGAGGCAGCATGTATACACTTGCAGAAGATATTGATATCCCATGGCAGGCAGCCGACCAGACCATGACCATCCTGATAGAGCTGCAGTACCCGCGTCAGCTTGAAAAGGCAGACATGGTGATTACGCCCGATGTCGGCAATAACCCTGCCATTGATTTTTCGAAGCTTCCCGAGCTTATCAGTGCCGGTTACAAAAGCGGAAAAGCTCTTGCCGGCAAAATTCGCCAGGATATCTCACTACCTGTTCGAAAAAAAACAAGCCTGTCTTCCTATAAAAAATCCATCAGTATTACAGGCACAGGAAAAGATGCATTGAAAAACTATCATCCCGCAGGTGAAATCATACGAAACGCTTCATACGTCGAGGAGGCATTGAAAGAGCTGCTGGAAACCGACCGCTTCACGAAAGTATACGCAAAGATCGATAACGATGCGGAGGAGGCCATGTTTTTTTGTGAAACCCCGCCTTCGTTCGACAGCGTTGAGCTCGTCAATGCCGTAATACCCATTGAAAAAGAAGAAATCGACGCCTGCTTCAGTAACCTGATGATGAAAGATTATACCAATGCAGAAGGAACCGAAGCTCTCGAAAAACTTCTCAAACTATTCAGGGAAAAAGGTTATCCCCTGGTCGATATTGAAAGTATTGACGTTCACAAAGGCACTCTTTCCATAGGCTTGTCAGACGGGAAAATATCCACGCTTGCCATTTCACAGGACAAAAACATTACACGTCCGACTCCTGTCCTGAGAGAGCTCTCGATAGACACATCAAAAGCGCTGAAACTCCGTGATATTGAGCGCTCGATTGACAACCTTTTTGGGACGGGCGCATTCAACCGCGTATCGATAGGTATTTCCGGAAACGACTCCCTTTCGGGAAAAAAGGGAAACAACCATGTCCTCAGGGTAAGACTCAATGAGAAACCCTCGAACGTCCTGCGCCTTGGTGTCCACTATGACGAAACATACAATGCCCAGGCAATGGTTGATTTCAGAAACGAGAATCTTGACGGAACAGCAAATTCCATTGGTGGATGGGGAAAAATCGGAGAAAAAAACAATCGTGCCAACCTTGAATTCAACATGCCGAGAATCGGCAGTACCAGTCTGACCTTCACGACAAAACTGTTTTTCGACCAGCGTAATCTGGATATACGTGAACTCGAGTTCTCGAAAGAGTTTTTCTTCTCCGACTCCGGACCGTCCCAAGAGTTAGGCATACAGCATTTCGGCATTACCTCCTCTTTCGGAACAAGAATCGGCAAAAGCAGCCAGCTGCTGCTTGATATGACCGTAAAGAACAGTCAGGTCTACGACAAAGGAAACGGAGGATTTGAAACTGAAGATGTCAATATAGCATCAGCCGCCCTTGAGTTTGCTCTCGACACAAGAGATAACTCTTTCCTGCCGACTGAGGGACGACACACCAACCTGCGTTACACGTTCACTCCGAAAATACTCAATGATGAAACGTTCTGGCAGGTACACCTTGAACATGAGGAAAACATATCGTTCAGCAAAAAAGCTTCCGGCCAACTTGGTTTTTCCCTCGGTTTCAGCAGCGAAGCTCTGCCTTTCCCGGAAATGTTTTTCCTTGGAGGAGCGGGCAGTCCTTACAGCCGCAGATTCATCGGCCTGAAAGAAAATGACCTTATCGGAAAAAATATTGCTACATTAGATGCAAACTTCCGTTACAGTCCCCCTTTTGACCTCATTTTCCCCTCGTCATTTCTGCTGTACTACAACGCAGGCAATGTATGGCAACACAGATCTGAAATGTCAACGGGAGATATCATCCACGGTTTCGGCGCCGGCCTGAACTGGGAAACCCCTCTCGGTCCCGCCAGTTTCACCGCAGGCAAAGCGTTCACCATCGATGACGAAGGAAATGACGACGACCGCTCCAGTGTCCGCTTTGCCGAAACCGTTTTTTATTTCAGCTTCGGTCATGAGTTTTGATGTTGCCGAACCTGCAAAGGAGCTTTTGCTTGTGGTTTTTCGTATCTTAATCCCCGCCTGTACAACCCGCAACTACCCGAAACAGCATGCGCCCAGAAAATACCGTTCCTGAACACAAGCCTCATATACTGGTATGCAACGATGATGGTATTGACGGAGAAGGACTGCATGTTCTTGCCGCTTCCATGAAAAAAATCGGATCCGTTACGGTCGTCGCACCTTCCGAGCCCCGTAGCGGTATGGGCCATGCCATGACCCTCGGCATACCTCTTCGAATCAGAGAGTATGCAAAAAACAGCCGCTTTTTCGGTTACACTGTTTCCGGAACCCCTGTAGACTGCATCAAAGTGGCGCTGAGCCACATACTCTCTGAAAAACCCGATATCATTGTCAGCGGGATCAATTACGGAAGCAATACCGCTACAAACACACTTTATTCCGGAACTGTCGGTGCCGCACTCGAAGGAGCCATTCAGCATGTTCCCTCAGTTGCGTTTTCACTTGCAACATATAAAGATGCCGATTTCACCTATGCCGGCAAGTTCGCACGCAAGCTGACGAGAAAAGTGCTTCGCGAAGGCCTTCCTCCTGATACCGTTCTTTCAGTGAACATCCCGAATCTGCCTGAACCGGAAATCAGGGGAGTGGCTGTGACTGCCCAGGGCTCATCACGCTGGGCAGAAAACACCATCGAACGCGATGACATGTATGGCAACCCTTATTACTGGCTGAGCGGAGAACTTCAGCTTATGGATGAAGGGATGCTGTATGATGAGTATGCAATAAGGAAACAATACATTACCATAACGCCTGTCTCTGTTGACATGACAAATCACAGCGCACTGAAAAGCATCAGGCGATGGAAACTAAACAGGTAGGCCGTGAACACTTTTCTGATTGACTACCGCGATATACAGACGCCGAAAAAAGGTTTTTCCAGGCTTTTCAATGATTACTCCCATGAGGGCCAGCCACATGAAAAGTTAACGGAAACGTTTTTCCACTTCGACTATCTCAAAGAAGCGGACTATTACAAGCACCTTAACCAGCTCCTATCGCGACAGTACAAGCGTAAAGAGCTTGTGGATCTCCTCGTCCGGCAGAACAGACGTTTCGGAACCGCTGAAAAACATATTGCATCTATCGACAGGCTTGATTCTTCACGATGCATGCTTGTAGTAACAGGCCAGCAGCCGGGACTGTTTACAGGCCCGGTCTATTCCATCTACAAGGCGCTTACCGCCGTTCTGGTTGCCGAGCGGCAGAAAGAGATGTTTCCGGAATACGACTTTATCCCTTTGTTCTGGATTGAAGGCGAAGACCATGATTTCGATGAATCGGCACGGACCTCGCTTTTTGACGCCGGACAGGTGACACAGGTCACGCTCGATCCCTGGAAAAGGCTTCCCGACCAGATGCTGAGTTGTACGGCGATGGGGCCTGGAATAACCGAAACCCTCTCTGTCTTTACCTCTCTGCTCTCCGAGAACGAACAAAAAGAGAAAATCGCCGCTATTCTGGGCGAGTTCTATACCCCGGACAGCTCACTTGAACTTGCCTTTGGCAGAACTATGGCATTCATTTTCAAAAATTACCCTTTGCTGTTCCTCTCGGCAAGTGATCCCGACTTCAAAAAGCTGGCCAAAGACGTCTTCTACCGGGAACTTGCAACCTGTCCGCACACCTCTCACGCTGTGATTGAACAAAGCTCGCTTCTCGAAACCATGGGGTACCAGACCCAGGCAAAACCCCGAGCGGTCAACCTCTTTTATCTGAACAATCATGGTCAGCGAATGAAAATCGAGCAGTCCTCAGCCGAGTCGTTCACCATTGTCCCGGAGAGGTACCGTTACTCAAAACACCAGATGTTGGAAATCTGTGACGATCACCCGGAACAGTTCAGCCCGAACGTTATTCTCAGGCCGCTGGTGCAGGACCATGTCCTGCCTGTTTTCGCATATATTGCGGGGCCGGGCGAAATAGCCTATCTCGCCCAGTACCGCAAGGCGTACGAACATTTCGGATTGAACATGCCCTTTATTATCCCGAGAGGCAGTTTTACTCTCGTCGAGCCTGCCATCAGCAGGATCATGGACAAAGTACTGCAAAAAACAGGACGGCCTAACCTTTCAAGAAAACAGATGTACCATACAGCATTCCACAATCTCCGCGTTCTGCAAAAAAATGCCATTTCAGGCGCTGAAAATCATGATTTCGACACGCTCCTGGACAAAACAGAACTGAACATACGTGAAGAGATCACGGCACTCTCACCCACTCTCGTAAAGCTTGACCCGAACCTTGAACAGGTTCTTGCAGGATCGGTGCGGCAAGTTGAAAAAGTCCTTGCAGGCATACGTCAGAAAACACATCGCGCAAGCAGAAGGAAACATGATGATCTCGTGGCACAACTGGAAAAAGCCGCCACGGGACTATTTCCTGCAGATATCCCCCAGGAAAGGGTTGTCAACATCTTCTACTATATCAATAAATACGGCTGGAAAATTCTTGATGATCTTGCGATGATGTTGCGGGCTCATGCATCCGAATCTCATATCATTATGGAACTCTGAACTCCAGCCGATGAACGTTTCAATCGCGTGCCTGCTCAAGTGCCGAAAGCAGCATGTCGACAGTCACCACTTCCGGAAGCACAACCGCACGATCCAGGTCGCCGCGAGGTATAATGACAAAAAGAGGAACTCCTGATCTTCCGAACCTCCGCAACATCGCAGTCACTGCATCGTCCCTTGTTGTCCAGTCTGCTCTTACGGCGGCGACATCCCGTTGCTGCAACGCTTCACCCACCGCTTTATTGCTCAGCACAGTTGCCTCAAGCACTTTGCAGGTAAGACACCAATCTGCTGTAAACTCAAGAAAAACCGTCTTTTTTTCCTCAACCAGCGCATCGAGCAGAGCCGGAGAAAACTCCTGCCACAAAACACCGTTGCTATCGATGCGGCCCGATACACCGGCACTATCAGCTCCGGAACTGTTTTTTCCTGCCGCCCCTGTGTCCGCCGGTATAAGCAGAAAGTATGCCCCTCCAAGCATCGCAAGACCCGCCCCCCATACAACGAGCTGTTTTCTCAAAGAAACACCGTGTCCGATCCAGCTTCCTATCAGCCAGAAAACAAAAGCAACGACAAGCAACAGAACAAGAAGTTTCAGGATACCCTCTCCACCCGACTGCCTGTTCAGTATCGAAGCCAGCCACACAACTACTGCAACAAGAACAAACCCCATCAGCTGCTTGAAAATATGCATCCAATGACCGGGCTTCGGCAGAAACCGCAGCCACGCCGGATGCCATGCAAGAATCACATAAGGAGCGGCCATGCCGATAGCAATAACCGTAAAGAAAAGAAACACAACCCACGAGGGCTGAGCAAAGGCAAATCCAAGAGCCGTTCCCAAAAAAGGAGCTGTGCAGGGGGTTGCCAGAGTTGTTGCCAGTACACCGCTGACAAAAGCCCCGAGACTGTCACGGTGCATTGCGACTTCACCGATCTTACCGGATACAACCGGAGTCCCAAACTCAAAGAGACCGAAAAGGTTCAGACTGAAAGCGAAGACGACCATAGCGATGAACATAACGAATGCCGGCGACTGAAACTGGAATCCCCACCCGACTTGCACCCCCGTCTCCTGCAGTACCCAGACAAAGACAGCGAGCACCCAGAAAGAAAACACGACACCCGCCGCAAAAAGCAAGCTTAGATAACGTCCGGTGCTCCTGTCCTGAGCCGTCCCTGACGAATCCGAGCCGATAAGACTGAACACTTTCAGCCCCAGTACCGGAAGCACACACGGCATGATGTTGAGCAGGATCCCTCCAAAAAACGCAAGCCCGAGCATCAGGGGAAGTGATCCGGCAACAGAAGGAAAACCCATAGCTGCCTCTGACCGGACAACCTCTCCATCGATAACATATGATCGATTGCCTGCCACGACAACCCCCTTGAGTCTTTTCGGCGCCGTATCACCTGTCAAAGGAACCTGTACCGACTTTCCGTCGACTGTTATCCCTTTGAGATCGAGACCTTTTTCAGGCTGAAGAGGATAAAAATCCTTCAACTCTGCAGCATCAGACCCTGAAAAAACGATCTCGAGAAAGACTGCTTTATTGTGTCCGACAGACGTAATGCGTTCCACAACGATCTCCCCCCTACCCTCTTCAAGGGAACGGGGAATCCTGTCAAGGAAATGTTCAACGAGCCTTTTCCTCACCGGTCCCGGTTTGTCCGGTTCCAGATTCAGCGAAGCGGACCCGGGGATACACACCTCCTTGCAGGATAACCATGACAGGTCAGCCTTCAAGGGAAACCCCCCTTGAGGAAAAGAAAGATCATCCCGAAGTTCTTCAGGCACAATCCTCGAAAAAAGAACAACTTCCTTTTTGTAACCGAACCCTGTAATCCCGCCTGACTCGAAGCGCTCCGGCACCGGATACTCCAAAGGCAGTGAACGGAACCCCTCGGGCAATTCCCAGCTTATTTCTACAGGCATCCCGGCCTCACCCGGGTTCTGCCAGTATACGTGCCAGCCCGGCTCGATTTTCATATGAATAGCGACAAGAAGCCCTTTTCCCGGAGAGTTATCAACAACAAAAACGTCTGCTTCAGCAGGCTGTTCGTCTCCGAACAATGCTGCATGAAGAGGAGAAACAAACGCCTGAAAGCAAAGCAAAAGGCCTAAGAAAAGTAGTATTGTCCAGCGCATTATTATAGATGACGTCTTTTTCAACTCCGGGTTCAGATGGCGTTCGGAGAAAAAAGGCACTTCAACATTTCAACAAAGCTGTCTCAAACCTCATCCCGTTTGATAGGTATGAACACTGTTTTGGGCGGACGGCAGGTAGTTGACACCAAACCAGCTGACAAGAAGCACCAGAAACGCCAAGGCAAGGTACCATTGCAATTGGTTTTTATCGACGTTGGCAGAGTTTGCGTGCATGTAACCGAGGTAAACAAGCCAGGCAATGAGAGCCCATGTCTCTTTAGGATCCCACGTCCAGTAATGCCCCCATGCCTCTTTCGCCCAGAAAGCTCCGAACACGAGCCCGAACGTCAGAAAAACAAACCCCAGCAACGCAAGATAGTGACTCAATGCCTGCCCGTCGTTGTCCGCCGAGCGCATGCTCCGGTAGAGGTTATGCCATGCAGCAGCCGAAGAAGCAGCAAGCAGAACGTAACCAATAAGATACACAACGACATGGGGAACAAACCAGCCGCTCTGCAGTGCGGGCATGAGAGTTTTGTCGTAAACATCGGGAAAACTGATGTTGATCACAAGAAAGAAAGAGGCCAGCGCCACACAGTAATACTTGAGCCAACCGATTCCCCAGCGATACTCTACGAGAAAACCGACAACAGGAATAAGGGTTGCATACCAGAGACGAGTTTCACCAAGCGTCCTGAGGGGAGGACGATCGAGTTCCATCCAGAATACGATCAGGAAAAAAACCATGATCGCGGTTCCCGCGATCATGAACGTTCTGCCCGTAACGTCCAACACATTCTTTCTTGCAGAAAAAACGCTCAACACACTTCCAGCGCCCCAGCATACCATTGCACAGGCTGCTACATATGGAAACTCAACCCAGGTCATAGCTTACGTTGTAAATTCAAAGTCAAAACTCAAAAGTAAAAAGCCAAAAACGGCTCGATAGCTTGATGGCTAACCTTTTCTTGCCCCTGCCCCTTAGTTCTTGCTCCTTTCCTCGAAGCTACTTTTTTCTGATTCCTTTCCAGAAAAACAGTGTATTACCGGCCAGGATCATGAAAAAGCCCAGATAAACCGCAGGCAGCCAGGGGTCTCTTACCCCTTCTACAAGGCTGAGATCCGACCATCTGCCGGATTTTTCATCATACCCCATCTGGTACAGCTTCCATCCCTTGATACTGACAGGCTTATTCACTTCAAGAGCTTCGCTCAAACCATCACCATCCTCTCCGCTCCTGATGGTCACTTCTGAACGAAACTTTTTTGGAGACCCGTTGACCAATATCAGCAGTCGGTCGCCTACCTCGACAAACGCCGGTTTCTCGAAAGGACTGCCTGTACTGACCCATCCGGAAAAAGGCTTTCCGTCATTTTTCCCGGAAAGAAAAGCGTAGGGAACTCCCCGGCCGGTTTCGGCAGGAACAGGTATTCCCGTACCAGCATCGATGACGGCAAAAGGAAAAAACTTTTCAACCTTTACTTCCACTCCCTGCCATGAAACCATCATACCCTCGGCGGCTCCATCTCTCTTGCCTGATTCGTCAACTTCAATCTGGTCTTTCCCGGGGTCGTAGAGCGCAAGCCATGGCTCGTATTCCTCCATCCTGAAGTCATTGAGATAGATGGAAAAAGGAAGGTCGATCATGGCTTTTGAAAAAGCGTTATAGGCACGATCCGTTGACCGCCCTTCATAGAGCGGAATAATAACCCTCTGAAGATCTGCGGAACCGAGGAGACCACAGGCCAGCGCTATCCAGAACCCTGCGTGAAAAAGAATAAATTGAAGGTTGGAACTCCTGAAAGGAACTGTTTTCCACACCAGGGACAACCCAAGGTTGAAAAGGAAAAAAAACACCGTCAGGGCGAACGGCCAGCTTGAAAAAACATTATTCAGTCTCAGCGTCCTTGCCCATAACGGCCCGGCTCCCTCTTCTTGCGGCAACACACCGCCGAACAGCGACAAAACCGCTATTGCGATAATCAGACACAGCCCCAAAGGAATCCCTCCGAGCCATTTGAAAAAGGAATTTTCTCTCAGGACTAACGCTACAACAACGATATATGCCGAAAACACTAAAAGCACTATGCCATTCACCGGCCATGGAGGAAGAACGACACCCTGTGCCCCTCTTGCCGCCTCAACCACAAAACCTGCCGCAACAAGCAATATGGAAAAGATAACCCCCTCTCTGAAAGACCACGATGAAACAACAGACCCTTTCTCTCCTTCACTACTCATATACCCGGCTACTCCTTTTCATTATCCTTGCACTCACTGTCTTCACCCGTTGTTTCTTCCGTAATGATCTGACAGCATTTACAGACAATGGTCAGCAGATCTTTCGTACTCGCACCGTCACGTATTTTTTCCACTGCAACAGCTATCTCTTCAAGATATGATTTGCTTTTAACATCCTGCTGCCCCCTTTTTTTGTTCAGGTACTGAGAAACAGCCGCCGGGGTCACACCAAGCTTTTTTGCTGCCTGGGACTGGGTCATTCCCGTTTTAACCAGTCCTGCCGCTATATCCGCCCTTATCTGGGGAAGGTTATACCAAACAGCCTTTTCACAAGGAAAAATCACTATACATTTGCTTGTAGTTTTTCAAATTAACAACCGGAAAGCTTCTCGTTCTTCCGCCCCCGACGCTTTTCTGCATTACTGTACTGAAACAAGGCACACCTAATATATATAAAGGCTTGCACCGGGCCTAACAATCGTTAAACCACAAAACAACCCGAACAAGTTCCTTAACGATGCCCGCCCTGCTACCTTATCCAAATACTCACAGGATAACTCCTGACCCTGAAAAAGAACTGCCGGTTACAAAAGAAAGGTATCTTCAGGAAGATTCTCGAAGAAGAACGCAAAACCCTTCCGAGTGAACAGCATTAAAAATTCAACCTGTACCCTTCCGGATAAAATCCCTCGATAATCCTGACAACTTTATCAGGATCATCCTCCAGAAAAATAAAATCCAGATCCTCTTTCGCAATATATCTTTTTTCCTTGAACATCATCTCCTGCATCCAGCGGTAGTAACCGTCCCAGTAATCGCTGCCCATCAATATTATCGGAAAACAACCGCTTTTCTGTGTCTGAATGAGCGTTGCCGCTTCAAAAAGCTCATCCATCGTACCGAAACCTCCAGGAAGGACAATAAATGCCTGGGAATACTTGAGGAACATCACCTTGCGAACAAAAAAGTAGTGAAAGACCAACAACCTTTCCCTGTCGATAAAAGGATTCGGACGCTGTTGAAGAGGAAGCTCGATATTAAAGCCTATAGATATTCCTCCCGCCTGCTGCGCCCCCTTGTTTGCCGCTTCCATAACCCCCGGACCAGCTCCTGTAATTACTGAAAATCCTTTCCTGGCAAGAAGACTCCCCATCTTCTCGGCAAGCAGATATTCCTCCTGTTCCGGACTCACTCTTGTCGAACCGAAAACGCTTACAGCAGGACCGGTGTCGGACATTTTTTCAAACCCGTTCACGAACTCAGCCATGATCTTGAATACCCGCCATCCGTCACCGGCAAAATCAGTCTGACGTTCATACTTTTTATCCGGCGGCATAACCGTCGAAGCCGTCACGTTTTTCCTGGTTCGTGCTTTTCGGGAGGAAGACATAACAGTCAAAGTTCAAGAAAATTTCTGATGATATGCTTCCCTTCACCGGTCATAATCGACTCAGGATGAAACTGAACCCCGTACAGAAGCTTGGTGCGGCAATCCATTCCCATAATAACCCCGTCGTCTGTCCACGCCCTAATCGTCAACGGTTCCGGCAGACTTTCCCTCTCGACGATGAGTGAATGATAACGCGTCGCTATAAAAGGATTTTCAATTCCAGCAAATATCCCCTTGTTATCGTGATAAATCGGAGATGTCTTGCCATGCATGATATCCCTGGCCCGCACCACTTTTCCTCCGAGAGCCTCTCCAATTGCCTGGTGCCCCAAACAAACACCGAGAAGCGGTATGCTGCCCTGAACAGACCTGATCAGAGAGACCGATATACCCGCATCTTCAGGTGTGCCGGGCCCCGGTGAAATCACAATTTTTTCAGGTTTCCGGTCAAGAACATCCTCTACCTGAATTTCGTCATTACGAACAACCTCCACATGCGCTCCCAGCTCACCCATATACTGTACGAGATTATAGGTAAAGGAGTCGTAGTTGTCTATTACAAGGACCATTGATGGTATGTGGGTTATAAAAAAATGTGGACCTGTCACCTCTTACAATCACACTGACGCTTTTCCTCCCTGCTCAAGGGTTGCAACATAACGGAACATTGCCTCATACGCTGCACTCATCTTTATATTCCTGCGGGCCATGACAATCCGCGCGGTCTCGAGAGCCTTTTCCGTATCATAGTGCTGAACACCTGCCCCCGGGCCTCCCCATGAAAAGGAAGGTATGTATTTTGGAGAAAATCCGTTGCCGAAAATATTGGCAGAAGTACCGGCAACGGTGCCGGTATTGAACATTGAATTAATCGAGCACTTGGTATGTTCTCCCATCAGTAACCCGAGAAACTGCTCACCGGTTCGGATCTCCCTGTTTTCGATCATGAGCCTGACTTTCCCGTAATTGTTCCGCAAATCCGAAGTGTTGGTACCCGCTCCCAGGTTACACCATGAAGATATATAGGAGTGACCGAGAAAACCATCATGCTGCTTGTTAACATAAGGCTCGATAATGGAATCCTCTATTTCTCCTCCCGTTCTGGAAACACTCCCGACAACAACATTACTGTGCAGGTTCGCTCCGGCCCTCACGCATACCGACTCACCGAGAAAAACATTTGTTGCAAGAACAGCAAGAGGCTCTACTACCACACCGGGACTCACAAAAACAAAGCCTGTTTCCGCGTCCAGAACAGCTCCCGGCTTGATTACAGCCCCCTCTCCGACAAATATGTTTCCGGGGTTCTCCAGTCCGGCACGAGGAGATACCCTGCCGGAGATTCTGCCCAGTTCAAGTGTTTCCGCTTCACGCTCAAGTTCTCCGGGGTGAAAGGCAACCGGGTCCCAGATATTTCGCAGCAGCCTGAAACCTTCCGACTTGATTATCTCAGACTCCGAGATCAATCGTTCCGTATCGATATAATCAGGCAGAAGCTTGTCGGGAGCCGCAACATTTGCCGCACTTCCCCTCGCAAAAACCAGGTCGTCACCTTGAAGTAAACACTGTCCGGGAGCAGGCGGATTGTGTACCATAAGATCTGCAGCCCTTTTATCGCACAACAACCTTCCGTTTACCAGAAGAATATCATCCTCCATACCTCCCTTGTGACGAAACACAGGAAGGTGTTCACGGTAAACCGGTTCCAGATACCGCCGAAGATGACAGGAAAAAGCGACATCGGACCCAAGGTGGAAGCGAAACTTCTGCAGAATGGTCCTGCATCCGGTATAAAGACCGTAAACAGGCTTGAAATGCACCAGCGGCTGAAACTCCTGAACCATCTCATCTTCGAATATGACGATCTGCATATCGTGTAGGTCGTTTCAGTTATTCTTAACGGAGTATTTTTATGGAAGCCGGTACACTTTCAATCCTGATTTTTCCACACATATCTTCAAACACCTCACCGTCCATGTGCATAACCTCAGGCTCATGAAGCTCAAGCTCAACCGCCGTTACCTTGCTATAGATAACCTGAGGATCGAAGATCTGGGTTCCACGGGTATATTTCAAAGCGTATGTAATGAACCTTGCTTTTGGAACCGCCTTCAAAATACAGACATCGAGCAGACCGTCGTTGATCTCTGCTTCAGGAGCAATATGAAACTTCCCCCCTTCAATGCGCCCGTTTCCAACCGAAAAGGCAAATATCGGTTCATGTATTTCTATGGCCGCCTCCGGAGTAATGAGCTTAATATGCATTTTTGGCGGTTTATAACCTAAAAGCGTGCCAAACAAGGCATTAAGGTAGATCAGCTCACCCTTCAACCATCTTGTTTTGCTGACCTTGCGGGCGATTCTTCCCGTAAGGCCAAGACCGAGGGAATTCAGGAAATACCGCTTGAATTTCCCTTCCGCATATACTCTGCCAAGATCTGCTTTTACAGCATCTGCCTGCAGATATGCATCAACAGGATAATCCCGGGTAAACTGATGATCAAGTGATTTCATAAAATCGTTTGCAGAACCCGACGGAAGAATCCCCAGACTTACATCCGAAAAAGCAAGAACGTTAGCGATCTCGTGAGCAGTTCCATCTCCGCCGCAGGCAACCACCGCACGGCTGTCGGCAAGCGCCCTGCGGGCAATCACCGGCGTATGCCCTGCATACCTGCTGCAATACACCACTGCATTATGCTGTACCTCAACCGCACGCTGAAGTATATCCGTCATGCGTGCCGCACGCCCCCTGTCCGCTGCAGGATTGACAATAAATGTAGTATTCCTGTTCAAAAGCTCAGGATTTCATTCATGACATCTGTTTATAAAGATCGTAACAACAAATTATATCTCCGGAAAATCCCGGCACCCGGACTAGAACGAATATACACTCCCCGGGATATATACCATACAACCCGGGTCCCGGGAAAACAATCTGTTCATCAACATCTACGTCAACAGCCGGATATTACATACCCGACTCCACATCACACGTATAATGCGTATTGACGTGTTGACGTGTATTTTGTGGTTTTTTCTTTAATAAAACCAAAAAAATATCTTATTATAGACAATAATACATCACTCAACACTTTATATAACCCATCATTTACTGACATCATGCATACCTGCACCGTAACAAATTTGCCGATAACGGAAAAACAGGAGTGGCGAGCCGCCCACAACAATAACGGCGGGTATAGTAAAGTCATAAAACGGCTCGGGGACGATATTCTTCTCTGCAGCATTGACGCGGATCATAAGGTTTCTCTCGAATCCATGGATATAGACATACTTCGTACCGTCCTGCATGATTCGAATATTGAAGACAAGCCGATCTGCCTGATATGGGACATGAAATACATCACAAGCATATCCCTTACTTATAAGAAGCAGATAGCAAGCCTTATCTACAACCCCGTACTCACTTTCGGCATAGTGATTTTCTATAATGTTGAAACTTCGTTCCTCACAATGGCGGAGACTTTCGCGGCAATGGTACCTGAAAAACTGCCTGTACTCATCAAACAAAACTATACTGATGCCGTAAACACAGTGCTTCAATGGAAAGATGATATAGCGGTCAAAGAAACATTTGAAAGCGAGGAAGACGAGAAATACGAGCAACAGAAAAGAGAGTTCCTCGCCGCCCTCGGCAGGATATCCTGGCTGAACATGATGGACCAGAGCATTAACCTGCCGCCCAGGGATGACAAACTGTTTCCTTTTTTCATGGCAGTTGAAAATCTTCAGAGTGATCTTCGTGAACACGCCCGGGAAAAAGAGCGGGAACTCGAGCAGGTTGTAAAGGAAGGTGAAAAAACTCTCACGGAAAAAAACATACTGCTCAACGCACAAAAAGAGTTGTATAAAAAACTCAAGAGCCAGCTGGAAAAGGAAAAAAACGCGCTCACAGCCAGAATCGCAACACAGGAAATGGAGCTCACGAGGATATCGACCGCAGTTGCAGAAAAAACCTCAACCCTGCGTCAGCTTCTCGACATAATCAGTTCACTGGACATTGATCAGGCCAAAAAAAGCGCCATGATCGAAAACTGCCGGAACATGATCGATACCGAACTGATCGAGAAGAGACTTAACATAGAACTCACAACAACAGATTCCGAGTTCCTCTCAAAACTTCAGAAAAAACACCCGAATCTCAACCAGCGGGAGCTACGCATCTGCCTGCTGATAAAGTTGAATTACAACACCAGGGACATTGCCCGTTCCGTGGGCATTTCGACCAGAGGCATGGAAAGCATCCGCTACCGGATGCATAAAAAAATCGGCCTGTCAAAACACCAGTCCCTGAAAAGTTATCTTACTGACCTAGCAATCCTGACTGTCTGAAGAATAACCGTTCAGCAGCAGGAGCGCCAACAAATCGTAGCAACAACGACGGCACCATGGAACGCTGCGTGGTTTCAGGGGAACAAATCATATCGAGTCCCGACTGGGTTTTTCATAACCCTGCGAAGCAATACTCCACCCGTATAAAAAGGATCGGGAAAAATATTCTCTTTGCCTGGGTAGACTCGGATAAACCGGTTGCACTCGAGCAATTTGAAATGGACCTCGTCCTGAAAGTTCTTGAGGATTCCAGCCTTGAGGACAAGCCGTTTCACGTCATATGGAACCTGGAGCACGTAAAAAAAATCACCTACTCCTATAAACGCGGCATAGTAAACTTTCTTTACAACGCCCAGCCGCCCCTGCGTAGCGTTGTGTTCTACAATATTATGCCGGGATTCCTGAATACGGTGGAAAGTATACAGGCAATACTCCCTTCGTTTATGAAACTCCATCTTACCAGGGATTACAACAGTGCCTTGCGGATAACCCTCGACTATATCTCGGGGGAAAAAACAATAGCCAACGATGACGAAAACCATGAATATGAAAAGCTGAAAAAAAACTTTCTCCGGGCCGCGGCAATGATCGGCTGGGTGAGCATGCTCGATCAAAACATACAGCTGCCCCCTGAGGGCCATGAACTCTACCCCTTTTTCAGTGCACTCTCTTTCATGCAGGAAGATCTCGCCTCACTCGATATGCTTCACACGAAAAAAAAGCAAAATTTGCAGAAGACGTACACTGAAAAGATAAAGGATATGGATGCAGAGATTTCATCCATCGAGAATGAGAAGCAAAAGCTCCTTGCACTGTTTGAAAAGGAGAAATTCGAGCTTAAACAAAAGCTTTCATTCAGAAGAAACGAATTTCGTCAAATCGGAATGGTATCGCGTAACCGAAACCTCTCACTGCACAGGCTTTCGGTCGACATCGATGCCCTTGCCCCTGAGCAAAAAAAACAGATGTCCGACATCTGCGATTCGCTCCTTGAAACCGAACAAAACGAAAAAAAAATAGACCTCCCGCTCACTTCAACTGATTCCGCCTTCCTTTCACTGCTTCAGCAAAGACACTCCAATCTCAAAAAAAGAGAGATCAAAATCTGCCTGCTGATCAAGCTGAATTATGACAATACCGATATTGCCGATTTTTATGGGATCTCCAAGCGCGGCATGGAAAGTTTAAGATATCGGATGCATAAAAAAATCGGCCTGAAGAAAAACCAGTCTCTCAAAAAACACCTCACAGCACTTGCTGCAATGAACCAGAAAAGCGTGTAGGCCGGATAACGCTGCGAAACGCAGTAATTCCTTGTGTTGCAAAAAACACAGAAAAGAGTGCCGCTTTATCGCTATCCGCAAACAGAAGCTTGCCTCAACGCAAGAAAAAACGTATTCTTATCCTTATAATACGTCAATTATTCAAAACCGAAATAAATCAGTGAATCCTCATGAAAAGCAGTTCAGCACCAAACTCGCCGGTAACCGAGAACTCTCACTGGAAAACCGATCATCCTGATCAGAAGTACATAACTCATATCAGGAAAATCGATGAGGATATTCTTTTGACTTATTACGAGTCGGACAGGGACATTTGTATCGAACGCAGGGATCAATCTCTCTTCCAGATGGTTCTTGAAGAATCGGGACTTGCAAACAAGCTGGTCTATCTTCTTCGTGACCTCAGCAACGTCAGCAGCATCTCCTATGCTTACAAACAAAGCCTTACCCAGCTCATTTATCGCTGGCAGCCCTATTACAAGCTGATTGTGTTTTTCAACATTTCACCTGAATTTCTCACAACGGTTGAAACATTTGCTTCCATAGTTCCTGAAAGCACTCCTGTTCTGCTGGTTGATACGTACGAGGATGCCATAAAGGCCGTGCAGAATGTAAAAGCCGGCAACATCCCGACCGAGGAATATGAAGACGAAGAAGACGAGCTTTATGTCCGGAGAAAAAAGGAGTTTCTTGCCGCCACGGCGCGGATCGGCTGGATGAACATGCTCAACCAGCCGATCAACATCCCCGAGGACGATGAGATCCTTTTCCCGTTTTTCAAGTCTCTCGACTCGTTGCAGAAAGATTTGCAGGAAAGAGAAAAGCTCACAGCCAGGGAAAAAAATCTTGGGAAAAACAAGGCGAAGAAAAAAATCTCGGAAAAAATTATTCTTCTCAATGCGCAGATGGAACTGAACAACAAACTCAAAACCCAGTTCGACCGTGAGAGAGCCGCATTGAAATCCCGCATAGCGGCACAGGATATGGAGCTGACACGAGTCTCCACGGCAGTCGCGGAAAAAACTGCCACATTGCAGTCACTTAGAAAAAAAATATCCGACCTTGAAATCGATACCGCTCTGAAAAAAGACATGATTGACTCATGCTCCAGGATGATCGAGACTGAAACAATCGAAAAGAAAATCAATACTGACCTTACTGCAACCGATTCTGAATTTCTCTCAAAACTGCAGCGCCGACATCCGAATCTCAATCAGAGAGACCTGCGGATATGTTTGCTTATCAAACTGAATTACGATACAAGGGAAATTGCGCGGACGATCGGCATTTCAACAAGAGGCCTTGAAAGCATCCGTTACAGAATGCATCAAAAAATGGTCCTCTCGAAGCACCAGTCAATAAAAAACTATCTAACGAAACTTGCCGTTGCATAAAAAGTTCGGCTATTCGGAAAATGCACACCTCAAGACAAACTAACTCCCCCCCCAACCATGAGCAAGTGTCCTTTTTCCGAACTATCTGTCACTGAAAAGCCCCACTGGCAAGCGGCTCACCCCGAAGGTGGGTACACGACAAAATTCTGCCTGATTCACCCGGATATCATTCATGGCCACATCGTAGCCGATGATGATGTTGTCATGGACTATATCGATATCGGGGTATTTCAGACTGTTATCAGGGAAAGCAACCTCGCCGACAAGCCTATACACATGTTGTTCAACCTGAATCACGTTAAAGGTATTTCGCTGCGGTACAAAAAGAACCTGGTAAACCTGCTTTACAATTCAGGGCCGACGTTCAAGCTGCTTGTAATCTATGAAGCCGACCCTGAAATACGTTCAATAGTTGAAACATTTGCCGCCATTGTCCCTGAAAAATCAATGGTTGTAATCGCTGACAGTTATCGTGAGGCAATGCAGATGATTCTGGACTCCAAATCCGGAAAGAAAACGCATGTCGCCTGTGAAAGCGATGAAGAAGAACAGTACAAAGCATACAAAAAAGAGTTCTTTTCAGCTCTTGCACGGTTTAACTGGCTGAACCTGCTCAACCATCCGATAACTGTTCCGAACGGCACTCATCCGCTTTATCCCTACTTCAAAGCCCTTGAAGCTTTACAGCAGGATCTTTGTGAAAAACAGGAACTTCACCTGAAAGAAATGGAAACCATTACCGGAGAATATGAGCAAAAAATCGCCGAGAAAGCCGTACTGCTCAATGTGCAGGAGGATATGAACAAAAAAATAGAGTCTCAGCTTGAAAGCGAAAAATCGCTGCTGACCTTCCAGATAACAGCGAAAGACATGGAATTAAAGCGGCTATCGTCAATCATGACTGAAAAACGCTTAAAACTCGATATGATACATCGCCTTGTAGAAGAAGAGAATATCGACCCTTCACTCAAAAAAGAAATCACCAGTTGCTGCCAGAAACTTGCGGATTGTTACAATCAGTATGAGACAAAAACCGACAAAGAAACTACCGTTGAGGACTCGGCATTTGTTTCCAGACTCCAACGCAAGCATCCCGGCCTCAGCAAACAGGACCTTCGAGTCTCTTTGATGATCAAGCAAGACTACAGCACCGTGGAAATAGCCAAAACAATCGGCATCACGCCCCGCGGCGTCGAAAGCGTACGATACAGACTGCATAAAAAACTCGGCCTGGGAAAACATGAATCCATCAGAAACTATCTGCTGGATCTCGAAGCGACAACCCGCTGAGTCACTCTCACCGCTCCTTCCTCAGGAAGAAAGAATCACCTCTCCCCTCCACCACCCGTTCCGGCAAAAAACACCTCCCACAAACAACACGACAGCCGAAATAATCCAACGGGCACCATCACCCGAAACATCGTTTTGCACAGCACCCTTATTCTAAAGGCTTCTTAGCCAGTTGTGTTACAAATTTGTCGCAAAACCGAGCCAAACCCAGTCTTTAAGCTCGAAAATCCGGGCACGTCTTCCTGTCAATTCGGGCATAAAAAAGCCGGGCACAAACCCGGCATTTTCTAAATAGGTAAAACTAAATTGTCAATTTTGCTGTGGCCATTGGTTGCTTTTCAGCTCCCGCCAACTCTTTCAAGAGATCTCATTATCGCATTTTATCCTTTATAGGGAATCAACTCTAACAAATTGTTCCTCAATTCGTTGTACGGTGGATGTATTTTTTAGATATTTTTTTGATTCTCTTTCTTCTCCTACCAAGTTCAAAAAAGATATGCCAATAAAACTAAACAATGGAACTGTACAGAAAGAGCAGGAACGCAATGAACTGCATCGCACGATTTGGCAGATTGCCAATAACATGCGCGGCAGTGTTGACGGCTGGGACTTCAAGCAATACGTCCTCGGGATGCTTTTCTACCGGTTCATCAGTGAGAACCTGACGAGTTACATCAATAAGGAAGAATGGAGGACCGGCAATAAGGATTTCGATTATGCGAAATTATCGGATCGGGAAGCCGAGTATGGCCGGACGGATACTGTCAAAGAGAAGGGATTTTACATCCTTCCGAGCGAACTGTTCGTGAACGTTGCCAGGAATGCAAGTGATAACCCGGACCTTAACGAAACCCTTGAAACTGTCTTTAATAATATTGAAAACTCAGCCAAAGGCACCGACAGTGAAGACGATCTCAAAGGACTTTTCGATGATCTCGATGTCAACTCCGGTAAGCTTGGCAATACCGTCGTAAAACGGAACCAGAAACTCGCTAAACTCCTTGAATCGATCGGCGGACTCCGCTTCGGCGATTACTCAGGCAACTCGATCGATGCTTTCGGTGATGCCTATGAGTTCCTGATGACCATGTACGCATCAAACGCAGGTAAATCAGGAGGCGAATTTTTTACACCTCAAGAGGTCAGTGAGCTCCTTGCGGAGATCACGACTGTTGGCAAGAAAGAGGTGAACAAGGTGTACGATCCTGCCTGTGGTTCGGGCTCGTTGCTCCTGAAGTTTGCCAAAGTGCTCGGTAAGGATAACGTCCGGCGGGGATTTTTCGGCCAAGAGGTCAACCTCACCACCTACAACTTGTGCAGGATCAACATGTTCTTGCATGACATCAACTACGAAAAGTTTGATATTGCGCATGGCGACACGTTAACCGATCCGAAGCATTGGGATGATGAACCATTCGACGCCATCGTCTCCAATCCCCCATATTCAATAAAATGGGAAGGCGACTCAAACCCACTCCTGATCAATGACACCCGGTTTTCTCCGGCTGGCGTTCTCGCACCAAAGAGCAAGGCAGTTCTTGCCTTTACGATGCACATGCTTTCCTGGCTCTCTACAAGCGGTACGGCGGCGATCGTTGAGTTTCCCGGAGTGCTGTACCGTGGTGGAGCGGAACAGAAAATCCGCAAGTACCTTGTCGAAAACAACTATGTTGATGCGGTCATCCAGCTTCCACCAGACCTCTTTTTTGGCACGACCATTGCAACCTGCATCATTGTGCTCAAAAAGAGCAAGCGGGATAACAAAATACTGTTCATCGACGCTTCAGCCGAGTTTGTTCGTAAAGGAAACAAAAACAAGCTGAGTGAGGAGAACCGTGCAAAGATTCTCGACGCCTATATCACCCGTACGGATGTGGAGCACTTCACCTCGCTGACAGACAACAGAGCGGTTGCCGAAAACGAATATAACATCAGCATCTCGAACTATGTCGATGGCGAGGATACCCGCGAAGAAGTTGACATCACGGAACTCAACAAGGAAATTGCGAGGATCGTTGCTCGCCAGCAGGAACTCCGGGCGGCGATTGACGAGATTGTCGCAGACATCGAGGGGGAGGCATGACGAAGCAAAAAGACGAAACCGGCAGCGAAATCATCATTTACGAGGCTGGCAGCGGCCAACCACGTATCGAGGTGCGTGTTGAAAACGAAACGGTATGGCTCACCCAGGACAGAATTGCCGAGCTGTTCGGCGTCAAACGCCCGGCGATCACCAAACACCTCAAAAACATCTTTGAGAGCGGTGAACTGGTCGAAAAAGAGGTTAGTTCCATTTTGGAACATACCACTCGGCACGGGGCAATGAAGGGCAAGACCCAGACGGCACGCTCGAAACTCTATAACCTCGACGCCATAATCTCCATCGGCTACAGGGTCAATTCAGCGACAGCGACCAGATTCCGACAGTGGGCGACACTGCGCCTGCGTGAGTACATCGTCAAGGGCTTCACGATGGATGACGAGCGCCTCAAAGGTGCGGGAGGAGGCAACTACTGGAAAGAGTTGCTTGACCGCATCCGCGACATCCGCAGCAGTGAGAAGGCACTTTACCGGCAGGTGCTTGACCTCTACGCCACAAGTATGGATTATGATGCAAAGGCCCCTGAAACCATCGAGTTCTTCAAGGTGGTGCAGAACAAGCTTCATTATGCTACGAATCAACTTACCGCTGCCGAACTCATCCACAGCCGCGCCGATGCCGGTAAGGATTTTATGGGCTTGACAACCTTTGCCGGGGCACTCCCGAAAAGAGCCGAGGTAGTGGTGGCAAAAAACTACCTGACCGAGGATGAGTTGTTCCGTCTCAATCGGATGGTATCGGCATTTTTTGATCTTGCAGAGATCAAAGCCAAGGAGCACCAGCAGATGCATATGGCTGACTGGGTCGAGGAACTCGACCGGTTTGCCGGTATCTACGGAAAAGGGGTGCTGGAAAACGCCGGTTCCGTAAGCCACAAGCAGGCGACAGAGAAAGCTCTTCGGGAATATCGTACCTTCCAGGCAAAGACGCTTTCGCCGGTTGAAGAAGCCTATCTGGAAAGCATCAAGGCTGTGCAGATAAAGGTCGAGAAGAACATCAAGCCAGCAAAACAAAAGCCGAAACGCGAGGAATGAGTATGAACAAGAAGATGAACAGGATTGAAAGACTCATTGCTGAAAAGTGTCCTGAGGGGGTGGAATACAGAGCCCTCCTCGAAACACCTTCTCACCCGAAAACATCGTTTTGCACAGCACCCTTATTTTAAAGGCTATATAGCCGGTTGTGTTACAAATTCGAGCCAAATCCTCCCATAAAAGACCGTTTCGAGAATAGGTGGGAGACGTAATCAACCCCTGCCGATCTCCTAAACACATATACAAAAAGGGTGGGAATGGGTAAGCGGAGTCCGTACCCTGCCCCATAGCAACCGAGAACGGATGGAGAGCGGGCGGGAGCGAACAACGCGAAGGGAGTGGGTGCGGACGGAGCGAAGCCATGCACCCGACTCTAGGTGTGAGCATGCGAGCAATCAAGGAGGCGGTTTGCAGGGCTGAGCGGAGCGTGGTTGGTGATAACTTGTTATTTAAAGCAGTTATAGCGAAATTATGAAGAGATATGGAGAAAAGATAAGTAGTGCAGAAAATATGCGGTTACCGCATAAGTGGTATAAAGGATAATCATTTCTTGCTTAAAGGTAGAAAATCAGAATAAAGTCAGGAGTTGACTATGGAAGTTGTACTACTGATAGTAGTTGTAGCTGCAACCTTGATGCTTTTCGCGTCTGCAAAACAGAAAGATGCTGAAAGAAAACTTAAGGTTGCTGAAGAAAGAAAAGAGGTTCTTAGGCAAGAAAACCTAGTAAAAGCAATCACTGCTCATCATTTGGTGGATCCGAGAGAATGCCATGAGCTTTCTTTTCACGGTGGTATGACAGAAATGCAAGCAAGTGAACTGTGGAGACAAAAGTTTGCAGGGAGAAAAATCGACTGGATAGGACAAGTAAGCCGTACTTACACCGACACTATAATTTTCAATATTGCGGTGCTTGAAAAAAAACAATGAGTCCCCATTAAGTGGATTATCGTTTCTAAAAGTCCGATTCAGCCCTGATTCTTTAACTTCTGATCAGAGGCTATCAGTATCACCGGGTAGCTTATTCAGGTTCTCTGGAACTATAGGTCATAGTCGCCCAATAATTGAGATTGATATTGATGCAGGCGTACTTGGCAAAAAACAAGATATTGAAATTACCAATGATGATTATCTGTTAATTCGTGGTTTTTAACAAAAGCCCTGCAAGCCTCTCCTCTTTTCTCTGCCAGTGAATTCAAGCGCGGTCTATCCCTCTTTTCATCCCCACAAGAATCTTCCTCCCTTTCCCATATTTGTAAACCATCAATCCATCGTATAGGAACGTAAGTTGCGCTGGGTGAGCGAGGCTTTATGCTTGTTATTTTCGGTAACTATGGCGAAATTGTGGAGAGATTTTTAGAGAATGTGAAGAAAGATAATTTGCGGCTAAGTTATGCATATGCTGTATAAGTTTCATAAAAACCACCTTTTCTTGCTGTACATGGCACACTAAATGCCTAAATGGTAGATCAATGATTAAATGGTATAAGAATACATCGGTCTGGAGCACTATAATTGCTATATGTGCTTTGGCTCTCTCTCAGTTACCGCCAGTGAAGAATTGGATTCCAAATGCTGAACTTCACGTTGAACATACCGACAGAATTGCGATAAACAACAACATAGGCCTGATTGGCCACAATTTAGGGATTGAACTGGAGAACAGAGGAAACCGTGGTATTACAGTCTATGATATAGAAATGAGGCTTACGACCCCAAATGGGGCTAAAAAGACGCTGCCAGCACAAACATACACGAAGTCGAACAATGGGGTAAGCCTTCCACTTACGTCAATCCACCTATCCCCTGGTGAGATTTGGAGTGAGTTTGTTTTCTTTAACCGGAATCCGAGCCCAAGCAAAGAGGAACGGCTCAACTCAATAAAGCTGAGTATCTCTCAGAGCATCTTCGATGTCAGGCAGAAAACGCCTCGGGAAGAGTTCCAATCTCATCAGTTATATGAGGCAGAAGAACAACTTGTTGACGAGGCGCTCGCCTTTTTCAAGAAAAACTTTGACCTTGAAAAAGGAACATATAAAGTTGAAATAGCTGTCACCGTAGAGGGCAAAAAGGAACCCTTTGTGACCCGCTCCGAGTTTACCATATTCGACTATCACATTGAAACCGTTAAGTTTCAGACTGATGACTACAAGTATGGTGCGGGAATCTACTATCCCGTAAATAATCCAAAACAGACATGGGTACGAATTGAACCTAACAAAGCAATGAACAGTGAAAAGAAATAACCGTGCTTTGCGCGGTTATTTCTTACACGTCATTGCAACCGTTATGGACACCATAACCTTAAATTTTTATTTAGCAATATTCTGTAGGCTTTCCCGAAAACGATTGGCTAACCCATATCAACGTTTTAGGTACTTTGCCCGCCCCTTGATCTGGGAATTGTAGAACTCCCCCTTTGAAGATGCGGCTTCCCAGCGACGATATGTATCAAGCTCAAGGCTCTCGAAGCCATAACCCTTGCCTGGCTTACTTGTGAAGTAGACTTTAAATCGTCTGTTCTCTGACTCTGGCCAATACTCGACTTTGTATATCGCAGTACTGGAAGGGGTCATCACAAGCTTCTTACCCTTTTCGCACCCGGAAAACAGCAGGAGTGCAAGAAATAAGACAATTGTTGAACTAAGCTCTGAACGTATTTGTACTTGGAGATTTTTCAACATGCTTGTGATAATAACGCAAAAGAAATTATTGCTGTATCCGCATAACTGGAACTAAAAACTCACCTGAAAAAGCCAAAAGTCAACACTGAAAGTCTGAACACAGTATTAATATAGTATATTGTTAGCTGGTCACAGGACAATTTGTAGTACAGATATAAATGATGTTAGGTATCAGAAAATCAAGGAACGAGGCATAGCCCTTACTTGAAAGGACAACCTACTCTGAACACTCCCAATACATCTAAAAGCCTTGAACAAACGACAAAAAACCGTTCTGCTCATCGGTATGCTGCTTGCATTAACCGCAGGCGTTTTTGTGCCCTATGAAGCTGAAATCAGAGGCAAAAGAGATAACCTGAAAAAATACATTGGATACCATCTTCTATTCGGCCCACCTGATAGTTTTAAGGTGCTGGATGGTTTTGAAGAGAGGAGCCTAAGATTAGCAGGAGTTTATGATGACAGGCGCTTTAGAAGAGACGCCCTCACTTGCCATGTTCTACATAAAATAGTATGGATCGAACTTGGTGTCATCACACTACTTACAATCGGAGCCATGAATGGTACAATGAGAAATTAGTCACAAAACACCGTTGTGTGTGCCTCGAAGTAGATAGACTCTGAATACAGTCAAAATTGATGGGTGCAGCATAACATCGGAATGATGAGCATGGCAGTATAGCAGGTCATTGTTTAAACGCCTCATCAAGCAATGTCACGTACCATTCGTTGCCTTGCAAATCTTCGATGTATACCGGGTCGCCGGTCCGCAAACTTCCATCCTGAAAACGAACGGTCAATGTGTCACCACTGGGAAATAGCGCCCTTTCAAGTTTTATATACGAAGAGCTTTCCGAACGTGTTACCTCATTACCCCAATAATCGCTATCCTCAAAAAAATCTTCTTGATATTCACCACCGACATGAATATCTACAATAACCCGATACTTTTTTTCTGAGCTTAAAGGCTCGGCTTCTGCGAAGTATTTAGCTTTGTACTCTGGTTTTTCAAAAAAGTGCCCTATAATCGGTTGCCCATAGTGAGTGTCGATTGACACGTCCTGAATAGAGTTGACACAAAAAAGAGGAGGGTCAACCCATGGGAGTCAACAAACGTTACAGTGCAGCCTTCAAACAA